>TARA_Y100000385_G_scaffold48309_2_pt1 | contig 80453 bp, 69 predicted proteins | sample TARA_Y100000385 | Tara Oceans TARA_Y100000385 (sample SAMEA2620980) | marine metagenome | biome: marine biome (ENVO:00000447); feature: surface water layer (ENVO:00002042); material: "saline water (ENVO:00002010), including plankton (ENVO:xxxxxxxx)" | depth 5 m
GTCAATAGTTTTTTCAATTAAAAATAAAGTGTCTATTTTAGATATTGTCATAATTAAGATGAGTGATTTTCAGCTATATAAGACTGAGTTTTTAAAATTATACAAATCAATTAAGCGATAAATGCACGTTTTACTTTTACCAATCTCATATAAAAGTAAGTTTAACTTACTTAGTGCTCCATTTTTCAGAGATCAAGCATTGGCATTGAAAAACAAGGGGCTTCAGCTTGGTGTGTTGTGTCCCTTACCTGTTTCTTTGAAGTCTATTTGGAGAAACAAATTGTTTTCCTTTAAAGAAGAGTCTTACAGTGATGAAGGGATATCCACTTTTATAAGCCCATTTCTTTCTATTCCTAAAACTCCTAATAGGGCAAGAAGAATAAGGCTAGAAAAAGGAAAAGAACTTTTTAAGAAGTATATCGAAAGTAACGGAAAGCCTGACATTATACATGTTCATTCTTTTTTAGCGGGTGAGCTCGCACTTTGGATAAAGAATGAGTACAAGATTCCCTATGTTATAACTGAACACTCATCAGCATTCGAAAGGAAGTTACTTACTGATTCAGATTTGAAATTAGCTCTCAAGGTGTTTGAAAATAGCTATACAAATATTGCAGTTAGTCAATCCCTTTCAAATACTATAAAATGCTATTTCAAAGAATTAGATTTTCAGATTATACCTAATATTGTTGACACAGATTTTTTTAATTTGATAGTTAAAAAGCAAAAAGATGATTTCCAATTTATCAATATTGCTCATTTGAATAAGAATAAAAACCAATTACATTTAATAAAATCTTTTACAAAGGTATTTAAGGGTAATCAATTTTATAAATTATTAATTGTGGGTCAAGGTCCTGAGAAAAATAATCTTCAAAATTGGATAGATTCCAATACTATGAATTCTCAAATAAGGCTCTATGGCAGTGCAAGTAGAGAAGAAGTGAGAGATCTTTTGCATCAAAGTGATTGTTTTGTTCTATCCAGTAAAATTGAAACATTTGGCGTAGTACTTATTGAAGCTATGTCTTGTGGTTTGCCAGTCTTGTCTACGAAATGTGGTGGGCCTGAATCTATTGTCACTAATGACGATATTGGGGTCTTATGTAGTCAAGAGGAATTATCAGATATAATGAAAGAGATTTCTACAAAAACATTTAGCGGCGATACCATTAGAAAATATGTAATAGATAGGTTTTCAAAGTTTTCATTAACTCAACAACTTAAAACAATTTATTTTGATTGTAAAAAGTAATTTTATTGAAAAGTTTATACTTTTAATAGTTGTTTCATCTATTTTCATGCCCACAATACCACTTGGTCTATCAATAAGAATTGATGATTTTTTGGCATTGTTTCTAATACCACTTGTAATTCTTGCCAAGCCTAATTTTAAAACTAATCGTCTTTTCTTCTCTTATTTATTAATACTTTTATCATTTATTACATCAACATTTTATGGTTATCTTTTTCTAAAAGTACCTTTTTCAATTCGTGATGTTAATGAGTTGTTTAGAATGTTAAAGCCGCTTTTAATAATTGTTGCTGTTAGTTATTGCAATTTAAGGACATTAGCTAACTTTTTGAATTCTTTTTTTAAAGTTGGAGCTATATTACTAATCTTATTGGGTTTTTTGGAATATTTTAATGTTTTAAGTTCTAGGGCATTATTCTACAGTTTATATGGTTTTGAATTTGGAAATATGGGTGGGCGTTCTGTTTTAACTGCTGGAAATCCAAATATAGCTGCAGCATTAGTTTTGTATTTTATGATTTATTTCTTGCAAAGAATGCTATTAACTGGAGATAAAATTTTAAGTGTGTTCAAAATTTTATTTTTACTTGTTGTTTTATTAATGACATCTTCACGTACAGCTTTGGTTGTGTTTGTTGTTGTTCTTTTAGCTAGTATGTATTTCCATCGTAAACACAATAAAATTCTTTCATTTGCTATAATTACTTTTTGTATTCTTTTAGCGTTCCCACTTTTACAGTACTTTGATTATTTGACGATAGGGTTCGTTACATTTACCGATGGTAAAAACACCTCAATGTTAATAAGATATCAGCAATGGTCGGATGCAATAAATTTATTTAAACAATCACCGATTATTGGATGGGGACCAGCGAAAGATTTACACACTTCAGTTGTGGACAATGAGTATTTTTTGTTGCTAAGAAGGTATGGTGTTATAGGTTTCGTTTTAGTCATTAATTTTTTATTCAGTTTCATATTTGTTTTTTTGAAACGAAAAAGACAAATTGACCTATTGGATACACGGACAAAGTCAATTGCATATACTACCATATTATCTTTGCTAATGGTCTTTATAATAATGATTACTAACAATTTTTTCTCAGGTTATCAGTTAATGCCTTTGTTTGTAGTTATGATAGCTGTTACTGAAGGTGGTTTAAAAATATTTGCTAGAGATAATAAGATTATAGATGAGTAAAGTTTTAATATTCATATTTATCTCATCTTTTTTTTTGATGAATTCTTTTGGGATTGGTCCAAACTTATATCCCCTTAGGCTAGTTTTACCTATTGCATTTGTCTTTTTTCTTACGGTATTCTTTCAAAAAGTTTTTTTACTAAAACAAAAGGTCAAAGTTCATTCTGTAGTGCTTTTTTCAATGTTCTTTTTTGTTTTAATGTTTGTTCAGACTTACGCGGTTACTATAATTAGAGTACAGCTATTTGAAGCAAACTATGAGTTAAATTCAATTCTGAATTTTACTTTTTTAATGTTTTTGATACTTACTATTTATTCTCTTATTTTATCTTATCCAAAGGAATTTTTGAAGACTAGTAAATTTGTTATTTTCCTATTTTACTTAATATATGTTTTATACTCTTTTTATGAGATAACCACAGGTAATCATCTTCCTACCTCAGATTTAATAGATGCCCCGTGGTGGATGCGTCATGTGCCTACAGTAGTATATTTTAATTCAAATGACTTTGCTTTTGTGTTTACACTAATGCTAATGTATGGATTAAGTGTTTTTGATAGAGATAAGCATCTCTCTAGCGTATGGATTTTGGCATTATTTGTAATACATATGTTTATTATGTATAAATCTCAAAGTAGATTGTCTTTTTTGATGTCTTTCTTCTTCTTTGTATACCGTTACCCTAAAAAAATCATTTTTTCAAGTGTATTAGGATTAGTACTTTTTTTTGTTGGTGGATACTTTTTGGAAAACACCTTGTATATGCAAGTGATGGATGATATACTAAAGTTAAAGTCAGACTTATCGTTTAATGAGCGTCAATCAACCTTAGTGAGGCTTTCTCTTTATAAATATGCTGTTTTATCTGTGATACCCTCCTTTGGCTTTGGATATGGTATAGATTATTCAGCTCAATACTATCAGTCAATTAATGATGCGAATTTACATTACATTGTTGACCCACATTCATTTATTTTTGAATTATTGATAAATAGCGGACTATTAGCCACACTATTTTATATGGGCTTAAATATTTGGATATTAGTCAAGAATTGGACGTATTCAAATTATGATATTTTTATACAGATTATAATATTTAATCTGTTGCTTTTTTCGTCTAGCTCATCTCTTTTTATCTGGCCTATCTATCTTTTTTTAATTATATACATTTGCAAAACAGCTCAACTTGAAAACTGAGCACTAATTTAATTGTTACTATTATGGATGTTTTTAATTTGTTGAAGTCATTGCTTAACTTTTTTCAGAGACAGTGGAAGTTCATTTCTACGTTTTTTATTATTGGATTACTACTTGGTTTAGTGTACGATTTTGTCAAAACACCTTATTATGAATCTACTGCAATTGCTACTTCTGGATTATCTTATTTTGAAGGAATTATTGATCCTACAGAATTAGATTACCCTATAATTGACCAGAAAATCGCTATTGATATGGTCAATGCCGTAGGTAGTGTAGTCGAGTCTTCAGAGCATGAAATTTTGGCTAATATTCTTCAAATATCCACAGAGTTAGCGCACACTATTAAGTATATAGAGGCTGAGCAACTTTACGAATTAGATTTGGAGAATAGAAGGCAGAAACTTTCCCAATTTCAAATCATAATAAGAGTAACAGATAATCAATCTATACCTTTAGTTAGTGATGGGCTTTACGATTATTTTAATAAAAATGCCTACTCTAATAAGAATTATACTTTATTTAAAAAGCAGTCACCTGAGTTGATGACTTACTTAGATGAAGAAATTGAAGATTTAAAATCATATAGAAATAATATTAAAAATAAATCTGATGTAGAGCTTAGTTCTATATCTATTGCTAACGATAAGAGTGAATTGCTGCAGAATCAAATTATCCAGTTGTATGAGAGAAAACAATCTATCGAAAGAGATTTGGAGTTATTAAAGCCACTTTCTTTTGTGTCTTCTTTTGCGGTTTATGAGAATCCAAAAAGTAGGACCTTATTTAGAGTTAGCATTCTTTCATTTGGGTTTTTATTTCTAGGCTTTATGATTGCTCTTTTCAAGGACGTTAACGCTATTATTCGCCGATAATGAAAGTTTGTCACTTGACATCTGTGCACACTAGATACGATACAAGAATCTTTTTGAAAGAATGTAGTAGTCTTGCCACAAATGGACATGAAGTTAGTCTGATTGTTGCCGATGATTTAGGAGATGAGTTAAAAGGTGGTGTGAAAATACATGATGTAGGTAAAAATAATTCTGGTAGATTAAGTCGTTTTACAAAAACGACTAGAAACGTTTTCAGAAAAGCTATCGGAATAGATGCAGATGTATACCATTTTCACGATCCTGAACTAATGCCTTTTGCTTATTTGTTAAAGCTCAAAGGTAAAAAGGTTATTTATGATACACATGAAGATTTGCCTAGACAATTATTAAGTAAACCCTATTTAGGTAAGTTTAGTAAGAAAATTTTATCTTTTTTAATCGAAAAAATTGAAAACTTCTTTGCTTCAAGATTCACGGCTATCATTACTGCTACTCCATTTATAAGAGATAGGTTTCTTAAATTAAACAATCATACAATCGATATTAATAATTTTCCTATTATTAGTGAATTTGAAGATTTTTCGGAACACCCAAAGAAAGATGAAATATGTTATGTAGGAGGTCTTTCTCAAGTAAGAGGTATCTTAGAGGTTGTTAAATCTTTAGATAATTTAAATTCAATTCAATTCAATTTAGCTGGATTATTTAATGATGCTAATTATGAAAAGAAAGTGAAGTCACAACCTTCTTGGTCAAAAGTTAATGAGTTAGGATTCATAGACAGAGAAGGTATTAAGAACGTCTATTCCAAGTCAAAGATTGGTATTGTGACATTACATCCAATAGTCAATTATCTTGATTCACTTCCTGTTAAGATGTTTGAATACATGGCTTCTGGACTACCAGTAATTGCCTCTGATATTTCATTATGGAAAAGTATTATTGATGAAAGTAAATGTGGTATTTGTGTAAATCCATTAAGCCCTAATGACATTGCTAAGGCAATAGATGAAATGATACAAGACCCAAAGGCTTTAAAAACAATGGGGGTTAATGGAAGAAAAGCTATTGTCCAAAAATACAATTGGTCTATTGAGGAAAATAAACTTTTAAATTTATATAGTAATCTATGAAGTTAATAACTATAGTTGGGGCTAGACCACAGTTTATTAAAGCGGCGGCAGTAAGTAGAGCATTTAAAGAATTCTTTGAGATTGAAGAAATTATTATCCATACGGGACAACATTTTGATGCCAATATGAGTGACGTATTCTTTGAAGAATTACATATACCTAAGCCCCATTACAATTTAGCTATCAACAGTTTAAGCCATGGCGCTATGACCGGTCGTATGATGGAATCAATTGAGGCAGTTATTTTGAAAGAAAAACCAGATTATGTATTGGTTTATGGGGATACCAATTCAACTATTGCTGGGGCATTGGCGGCTAAAAAACTTCATGTTAAAGTGGTTCATGTTGAAGCAGGATTGAGAAGTTTTAACACTAAAATGCCCGAAGAGATAAACCGAATATTAACAGATAGGATTAGTGATGTTTTATTCTGCCCAACAAATGAAGCTGTCAAGAACCTTAATAATGAAGGTTTTCAAAATATTGATTGTCAAATCATAAAGAATGGCGATGTGATGCAAGATGCCGCCCTTTACTATAAAGACTTGGCTAAAAAACCGTCTTTCGACTTGCCAGAAGAATTTGTTTTATTAACCATGCACAGAGCCGAAAACACTGATGATTTGGATAAGCTCAAAAACATTATATCTGCTCTGAATAGTATTCATCAAAAAATGCCTGTTTTTTGGCTCATTCATCCACGAACTAAGCAAATCATTAATAGTCAGTCTATAGACGTTAAGTTTCATGTTTTTGATCCAGTAGGTTATCTAGAAATGATATATCTTCTTGAGCATTGCAGCTTAGTCATGACTGATAGCGGTGGTTTGCAAAAGGAAGCCTTTTTCTTTTCTAAAAACTGTGTTACACTTAGAGAAGAAACTGAATGGGTGGAGTTGATAGAAGGCGGATTTAACGTGTTAGTTGGTTCTGATGTCAATAAAATAAATGAGGGGTTTGATAATATGTCTAAAAAGCAAAACTATTTTAGTGTTGATTTATATGGCAAAGGTCAAGCGTCAAGAACTATTGCTTCACAATTGATAACACATAAAAAAGCAAATGACTAAGGATTCAAAGGTAGTATGGATTATTAATCAGTATGCTGGTTCACCCAAGCATGGAATGACTTTTAGAAGTTATTTCTTAGCTAAAGAATTCATTAAACGTCATAAGGTTACTATTTTTTCAGCTTCCTTCTCTCATGTAATGAGTAATCCGCCAACTGTCACTCAAACTTTCAGTAAAGAAAATATTGAAGGTATAGAATATCAATGGCTTAAAGTGCCTATTTACAATAACTCTAAAAGTTTAGGTAGAGTACTTAGTATGTTTGTCTTTTTATATCGCCTTTTCTTTTTCAAGACCAAGACTTTAGATAGCCCAGATGTAATAATTGTATCTTCTATTTCTCCATTTCCAATATGGAAAGCATACTTTTGGTCCAGGCATTACAAGGCTAAACTTATTTTTGAAGTAAGAGATATTTGGCCATTAACGATAATTGAATTAGGTAATTTTAAAAAAAACAACCCTTTTGTATTTCTTTTGCAGATAACTGAAAATTTTGCTTACAAGGTTTCCGATTATGTAGTTTCCGTTCTTCCTAATGCATTTTCTCACATGAAGAATCACGGATTGGATAAGAAAAGGTTTGTACATATCCCTAATGGTATTGATTTAAATATGACTCTTCAAAAAATTAAGCCAGAAATAGCAAGTCAAATACCAAAAAATAAATTCATCATTGCATACACTGGCGCTGTAGGGATTGCCAATTCGTTAATTACATTTGCTAAAGCAGCTAATTTATTGAAAGATAATAATGATATAATATTCCTAATTGTTGGTGATGGAAGCGAAAAAGAAGATATATTGAAGTATAAGTTGCAGAATAAGCTTATAAATTTAGTTTTAATTGATCCTATTCCGAAAAAGAATGTTATTCCGCTTCTTAAAGAATATGTTGATGTATGTTTTATAGGTCTAATGAGTCAGCCGCTTTTCAGATTTGGCATTTCTCCAAATAAAATGTTTGATTATTTATATAGTGCTAAACCAATAATTCAGTCCATTGATTCTGCAAATGATATTGTAAAAGAAGCAAATGCAGGAATTTCAGTTAAGCCAGAAAACCCTAAAGAAATTGCTGATGCTATCTTGAAAATATTTAAAATGTCAGAATTTGAGCGCAATGAATTAGGAAAGAATGGCAGAGCCTATGTAGAGAAATACCATTCGTATGAACAATTAGCAAAACAATATGAGTATTTATTTAATTAGTTTTTTTGTTTTATTTATTGTGATGTTAGTCTATTTGAAAATCGCTAATCGATTTAATATAGTTGACAAACCCAATAATCGTTCTTCACATGAAGTGGTTACAATACGAGGTGGTGGCATTGTTTTTCCAATATCTATTTTAATGTATTTCGTTCTAAGTGGATTTCAATACCCTCTTTTTGTAGCTGCCATTTTTATTATTTCAGCGATTAGTTTTATAGACGATATAAAGCCTTTGAATACTTCCATTAGGTTAGTTGTACAGTTTATTTCTATTGTATTAGTTATTGTTCAGCTATTTCCAGATATACCTTTTTTATTTATTCCATTAGTTCTTTTTATTCTATTGGGGGGAGTAAATGCTTATAATTTTATGGATGGTATTAATGGTATTACAGGGGCTTACAGTCTAGTGTTATTATGTACTTTTTGCTACTTAAATCAATCTTTGTCGTTTGTTGATAATGATTTAATTGTATTTGGATTACTGTCTGTACTGCTGTTTTTAATTTTTAATTTTAGAACGAAAGCACTCTGTTTTTCGGGAGATGTAGGAAGTCTATCGATAGCCTTGTTTGTTCTTTTCTTATTATTTAAATTAATTATTGTAACGGGTGAGCCCATATATGCTTTATTTTTAATGGTCTACGGCATTGATAGTGGATTTACTTTGATTAGTAGAAAATTGAAAGGGGAGAATATTTTTGAACCCCATCGTACTCATTTATATCAACTCCTTGTTCATTTAAAAGGCTATTCACATTTGTCTGTTTCTTTCTTGTATTCATTCATTCAGTTAGGCATCAATTATTTGATTATTTTTCACATACTAAATATGAAGAAAGCATACTTTTGGTCAATTTTATTTATTTTAATATCAATTTTAAGTTATAAATGGATTAAAAATAGGTTAATATGAGGAACACATTAACAAACTTATCTCGTCAGAATAAGCAACTCATTATGATTGCTGCTGATGTATTTTTCTTGTTGTTTGCTATATGGTTATCATTTGCTCTAAGATTAGGATATGTATGGCCAGATCAGTTAGAATCTAATCTGTGGATATTTATTTTAATACCTACTGTGTCTATACCCTTATTTATAAAATTAGGGCTTTACCGTTCGGTATTAAAGTTTTTGGGAACAAAGGTTATTGTTACGGCTTTTCAGGCTATTAGTATCACTAGTTTAATACTAGGTTTTGTAATGATGATTTTTAGAGAAGCTGATATGCCTCGAACGGTCATTTTTATTTTCTGGTCAGTATCAGGGATACTCATTGTTGTCGGAAGATTTATGTTCAAAGGGTTACTTTATTCATGGGATAACTTTGTAAATAATAGAAAACCTACAATTATCTATGGTGCTGGTAGTGCTGGTGGACAATTGGTTGAAAGTTTACGTAAAAACCATGAGTATGCCCCTGTGGCCTTTATTGATGATGATGAAAGTAAACATGGCACCTTTATCAATTTTACTAAGGTATATCCTTTTCAAGAACTAAAAAGTATAATAGAAAACAGAAATGCAAAAATAATTTTACTGGCGATCCCTTCCTTATCCGCAAATGGAAAAAAAGACTTACTTAAAAAATTATCAAAATACCCTATTGAAGTGAAACTATTACCCTCTCTTTCATCCATAGTTGAGGGGAAGATTTCTATTGATAATATACGACATGTTGAGGTTCAAGATATTTTAGGAAGAGTTCCAGTTTCGCCCCAATCCAATTTGCTTAAACAAAATATCACAGGTAAGAATGTTTTAATCACTGGAGCTGGCGGTAGTATAGGTTCAGAATTGTGCAGGCAAATAATACATTTAAAGCCAAGTAAAATTGTCCTATTTGACCATTCTGAATTTAACCTATATAGTATTGATTTTGAGTTAAATTCATTGCAATTGACCGATTGTCAAATTATTCCTGTTTTATCTGATGTAACCAATATGGAAAAGGTTAAATCTGTCATTTCTAAAAATGCTATTGATACCATTTATCATGCCGCTGCATACAAGCATGTTCCTATGGTTGAAAGAAATGTTGTTGAGGGTGTATACAATAATGTAGTAGGCACTTATAATGTAGCTCTATCTGCTAAAGAATGTGAAGTTGAAAATATGGTTTTAATCAGCACTGATAAAGCTGTTAGGCCAACTAATGTAATGGGCGCGTCAAAGCGTTTCTCGGAACTTATTCTTCAAGGGCTAAACTCTCAAAAAACCAAAACCTGCTTTAGCATGGTTCGATTTGGAAATGTATTAGATTCAGCAGGCTCAGTGGTGCCTTTGTTTAGAAGGCAAATTAAAGAGGGTGGACCTGTGACGGTTACTCATTCAAAAGTAACACGCTATTTTATGTCTATTCCTGAAGCGGTTCAATTGGTCTTACAGGCTGGAGCTATGGCAAAAGGAGGTGATGTTTTTGTTCTTGATATGGGAGAGCCAGTTAAGATTTTAGATTTAGCGTTCAGAATGATTAACCTTAGCGGTTTAAGACCTATAACAAACGAAAACCCTGAAGGTGATATAAAGGTTGTCTTTACTGGCCTTAGACCTGGAGAGAAATTATATGAAGAACTGTTAATCGGTCACGATGTTATTCAGTCTAAACATCCTCAGATAATGCAGGCTAATGAAGCGAGTCTTTCATGGGAAGATGTGCAAGAATCTATTGTAAAAATCTCAGACTCCCACATCAGCTTGAATGAAAAAGATGTCAGAAAGCTTCTTCTTGAAAAAATCGAGGGATATAAACCGGTTAATAATTAGCTAGATGAAAATAGCCATTTTTGGAACGAGAGGAATTCCAAATCATTACGGTGGATTCGAGCAGTTTGCACAATACTTATCGGAAGGCTTATGCAAATTAGGTCATGAGGTTTATGTTTATAATTCGCACAACCATCCTTATCAAGATAAAAAATGGAATAAGGTCAATATAATTCACTGTTATGACCCAGAGTTTAAGCTTGGAACAATTGGGCAATTCATTTATGACTTAAATTGTACTATTGATTCTCGCAAACGAAACTTTGATGTTATTTTACAGTTAGGTTACACGAGTAGCTCGGTTTGGAATTGGTTGTTTAAATCAAAACCCAAGTTGTTTACCAATATGGACGGTTTGGAATGGAAACGCACCAAATTTTCTAAAGTTGTTTCTTTATTTTTAAAATATGCTGAAAAGTTAGCCGTAAAACATAGTGATGTATTGATATCGGACTCATTAGGAATTCAAACTTATATAGAGCAAAAGTATTCGAAGAAATCTATATATATTCCTTACGGAGCAAATTCATTTAGAAGTCCAAATAGAGATATTCTTAATGATTTTCATTTATTGCCTTATGAATATGATATGCTGATCGCTCGTATAGAACCTGAAAATAATGTAAAGGCAATAATTGATGCGTTTGTAAGTACCAATACTACAAGAAAGCTAATTGTTGTTGGAAAAATGAACACTAAACTAGCCCATGAGATAAAATCATATATTGATGATTCTAGAGTTATTTTTTTGGGATATGTCAACGATATTGTCAAGCTCAACAATCTCAGATATTACTCAAACTTATATTTTCACGGGCATACCGTAGGGGGAACAAATCCTTCATTGCTTGAGGCAATGGCTTCTGGCGCTTTAATTTGTGCGCATAAAAATATTTTCAACTCTTCAATTTTAGAACACGACGCTTTCTATTTCGAAAATCAAGAACAATTGATTTTTGCAATTCAAAACTATCATAAGTCAGATTACCCACATCTGTGCTCAAAAAATTTAGAGAAAATAGAAAACACGTATTATTGGAACAAGATAATTTCTGATTACGAACAACTTTTAACAGGATTTTGAATTACTTTCTATTCTTAGTATCTTTATAGTATAATACCTTAACACGTTTATTGATGAATGCAAAAGCACTTAAAATACGTCTTTTCTTTGCTTTAGGTGATATTTTTCACTTGTGCTTTTCATTTATTCTTTCTTATAGGCTCGTCTTTTTTACTATAGATATCTCCCAGAAATATCTTTTTTTATTGATTATTCTTTGTTTAACGTGGCTACTTGTAGGCTCTTTTTTTCGTCTTTTTGATTATGACAGAGCCGCTAGAACTGAAATAATGCTTTCAAACCTGCTCAAGTCTTTTGTAGTTAATGGATTGATGATTACCACTCTTTTATTTACTCTAAAATCAAATACATTTTCAATAACTTACCTTTATTATACATTATTTTTCGCCTTTACATTCTTAATTATTTGGCGTGTTTTTTCGGTTTTACTGATTAAAAACTATAGGAAGTTAGGTTATAATTATAAAAATGTAGTGATTATTGGATCGGGGGTTATTTCTTCAAGATTACATCAGTTTTTTTCAAAGAAAGAACATGGATATAAGTTGTTGGCAATTTTTAATGGCAAAAAAAATTATAAAGATTTTAATTGCCCTTGCTTTCATATTGATGAGTTATCAGAATTTTGCGAAAACAACAATGTTGAAGAAATCTATTATTCAGAATCTATAACTGATAAGGCTACATTGAAAAAGATGATGTTGTTTTGCGATGATAAAATGATCCGTCTAAGGATAGCGCCAGATTTTAGTTCGTTTAAACAAAGAAAAATTAAAATCGATTTTTTGGGCGGCTCTCCAGTGATAACCTTGAGAGAGGAGCCTCTTCAATATGAGTTAAATCGTATTGTCAAACGTTTTTTTGACATAATATTTTCTTTAACAGTTATTGTTTTTATAATGTCATGGTTGGTTCCTATTATTGGGATTATTATTAAGTTAACCTCAAAAGGACCTATATTTTTTGCTCAAACTCGTTCGGGTTTAGATAACAAAGAATTTACTTGTTATAAGTTCAGAAGTATGACCATTAATGAGATGTCTGATGTGAAACAGGCGACAAAAAATGATCCAAGAACAACGGCTTTTGGTCGTTTCTTGCGAAGAACAAGTATTGATGAAATGCCTCAATTTTTTAATGTGTTGATGGGAGATATGTCGGTTGTTGGGCCAAGACCTCATATGCTTAAACACACTAGCGATTACTCTAAGATAATAGAAGGTTTTATGGTCCGCCAATTAGTGACGCCTGGAATAACAGGTTCTGCACAAGTAAATGGTTTTAGAGGGGAAACAAAATCTAAAGAAGATATGGAAAATAGGGTCAAGTACGATGTTTGGTATATAGAGAATTGGACATTTTTATTAGATGTTAAACTTATTTTCTTGACAATAATAAATCTCATAAAAGGTAGTGATAATGCGGTTTAATTTCTCGTGTTTTGTATATTTGTATTCTTACTTAAAGCAAATATTATCATGAGATTCATATTCTTTTTTACATCATTTTTAATAGTTAGTATTTGTTCTTTTGGACAGATTAACCAAGCTTATCAAAACACCGTTGACTGTTTAGATTTACAGATAGAAGTTCTGGCGGAACCTTTTTGTGCTGGCAGTTTCAATGGGGGTCAACTAAAAGTAAATGTAAGTGCAGGTTCTGGTTCAGGTGATTATTCATATGAGTGGTTAGATGATATCAGCAACGATCCCCCTGGTGGCCCACAAACTAACGCCACAACGTTGAGTTTTTTGACTGTAAATCAAACTTATTGGGCTTATGTGACAGATAATGTGACAAGTTGTTATGATTCTGTATCCTATATTTTTGAAGATTACTCTTGTCAGCAAGATACTGCGTCATTAGAAGTACAGAGTCCATTTGACATGAACCCTGTTGGGTACAGTCAATATTCAGAATGCGATATTAAACTAGTCAACTTAGGTTGTCAACTAAATTTTAAGCCTGAATTCACCATTTCTCATGAAACTGAGGACATAGAGTTAAATGATTTTATTATTGAGTTTTATAATGCTCAATCTAATTGGGAGTCCATACCCTATTCTATTAATGCTAATGGAGATGCGGTAGGTTATTGGGGGAGTCAGAGTGGTGAAACTTTAAACTGTGATATTACTCAAGTTAGACCAGTTAGGGTGAAATTTAATCAGTTTAACCCCACAGCTCCTACTGGCGAATATATGGCAACACTAAGATTGTGGAGTGTTGACGAAAACGGTGACCCACTTTCAGTAGTCTCTGAAGAAGCATATGTTTCATTAACTTTAATGGATACTATTTGTGAGGATTTATCTGTCAATAGCCAATTGACGAATGCCAGTTGTTCGGGAGTAAATGATGCTCAAATAATACTAAGTGGTAGCGGTGGCGAAGGGCCTTATTTATTTTCTTTATCTAATAGCCCATACTCAACGGATAGTATATTTAATCTTTTAACAAATGGTATTTATTTTGCAGCCATAAAAGATGCTAATAATTGCCAAAATTCAGATACCCTTCATATTGGGCCAGCCCCTGTATTACCTGATTCTATATGGTTTAATTCTATTTATCCTTTTGCGGCCAATATTGTCTGGAATGTAGACTCATTAGTAGATGGCTATAAGTTTAGATATCGAGAAGTAGGACAATCATGGCAAGGGCCTGTTGCTTCAGGGAATTATACAAACGGAATTGCAGAGATGCTTCCATATAAAACGCTTACAGGCTTGACTCCAGCGACAACTTATGAAGTTCAAGTCAAAGCAAATTCATTGACCGGTTGTGAAGAAGGCTGGTCTACAGAAATATATACGTTTATGACACCAATGGAAGTATATGTTTATAATATTGATAATACATGTGTAGGAACGAATTCAGGTCAAATAGAATTTGAAGTCATTACAAATAATGCATATACATTTGATTGGCAAGGTCCCAACGGTTTCTCTTCTACTGATACCTCAATTTATAATTTGGCAGAAGGTGATTATAATCTTCAAATATCTAACGGTCAAGGTATAATTTTCGATTCTACTTTTGTCGTAGCTGTTAGTGATTCCGATATTGGTGTGACTCTAAACGGTGACCCTTCTTTAATTTCTTATTCAGTAGTAGACCAAGTGTATTATGCTCAATCTTGTGATTTAATTAGTTATGTGATAGCCGATAATGGCTATTCAAATTACTCTTGGCATTATGGAGATTCTTTACATTATGTTGAAGGACAACAAATTTTAATAGATACTTCAAATGTTTTTGTACAAGTTGAAGCGTTAGATTCTAATAACTGTATACTAACTTCTGATTCTATTCATATTTCAATAGTTTCAGATTATGTAAACTTAATAGATGCAAATGGAAATGAAGATTACATTGATGATGTATATGTTTTGTGTAGTGCTGATAGCTCAATAAATATTGACATTAGTTCATTTATGACTGGAAATTATTCTATTGAATGGAGAGAGATTGTAGGATCAAATTCTATATTATTAAGTGAAAATGACACCATTGAAATCATACCCACCCAGAGCACTAATTATGTATTAAATGTTTCGAGTTGTTCATTTGATTTTTATGTGAATTTTTACCCATCTCCAAATATTGACGTCCAACATACTAACCTTCTTTGTTATGGAGATACAAATGCCACAATTTATATAGAAACAGATTCTTCAAATTCCATCAACTATTCACTGATTGATTCGATGAACAATGTTATTTACTTTAACAATACCAACCTCCCAATGGATACCATTGAAAATATTGCTGCAGGAACGTATACCGTTAAGTTAAAAGATGAATTTTTATGTGTCGTGAGCCAACAGGTTGATATACTTCAGCTGGATTCTTTATATTTTGATTCCCTACAGGTCCAAAATATTGAATGTTTTGCACAGAGTTTAGGTTCTATGTCGTTTAAAGTTTACGGAGGCGTAGATCCCGATTTATTTATACTCAATGGAATCCCCACTGAGCTAACTCAAAACGCACAAGGGTATTTTTACATTGAAGACCTAATACCTATGTCATATACCATTGAAGTAATAGATTTAAATGGTTGTTATCATTCCTTAGAATTTGAAATTGTTGAAGCTCCTCCAATGTTCTTTTCAGTAAATAGTTATTCAGATACCATTAGTTGTTACGGAGACTCAACAGCTATTATAAATTTGAATGTATCAGGAGGAACCCCATCTTATATCTTTGATTTATATAATCCAGATAGCTTATATGCCCAACAATCATCTAATATTTTTAATGAATTACCCGCAAATACTTATGAGGCATTTATAACTGATAGTTTTGGTTGTAAAGATTCATTAACACTAACTATTAATCAATATCCACAACTCATTATAAGCGAACAAGTTTCTTTGCATCAAGATGTATTGTGTAATGGCGATTCCACAGGATTTATTTCAATGATTATTGAAGGGGGTGATTTCGATTCAAACAACTCATCGTTTACTCAGTCCTATAACAATTTAAAAGCGGGTCTTTATGCTTATGAAATTATTGACAGTTCTGGTTGTTCTGCAACAAGTGATAGCATTCAAATTGTGGAGCCTCTTCCTATTATCATTTCTTTGACATCCTTACAACATATTGATTGTTTGAATTCTTTAGGAAATGTGGGGATTGAAATCTCTGGAGGAGTTTTGCCCTATACCTATTCTCTTAACGGTATAGATACATTTGATATAACTCTTCCAAATCAAACTATTACGTTTAATAATTTAGAGACAGGAGACTATACTCTTAATCTTTTTGATGCTAACTCATGTATAGACTCATTGAGCTTTAGTATAGAAGATCAAAGTACATTTGACTTAACAGTAGCAAATATATCGGATACATTATCTTGTTATGGCGATAGTACTGGTTTTATTCAGGTAGAAATAGGATTTCCTGGAAATTACACATACTCTTTAATACAAGGTGAAACGGTGCTTATTTCTAACCAGCAGTCGTCCTATTTTGAAAATTTGCCTGCTGGTGAATATGTCGTAGCAGCTGTTGATGACCAAGACTGTGTTGATAGTTTATATTTTTCAATTATTGAGAATCCACAACTACTATTGTCTGAAGATTTAGACTTACATCAAGATGTTTTATGTGACGGCTCTGCATTAGGATTAGTTACTACAATTATTCAAGGAGGAAAAATGCCTTACACTGTAGGCCTTGCAGGTGATTCTATGTATTCTTACCCTCATCAATTCAACAATTTGTATATTGGAGAATATTCTTTTGTAGTTGTTGATAGTGAAGGTTGTTTGTCAGATACATTAACATCTGAAATAGTTACTAATCCAATCTCACCAGAGTTAGTGATTATTTCTGCAAATCAAGTAGATTGCCAAGGTCTAGGAAGTGCAACTTTTGAATTAATTAGTGGAAATGAGCCATTTATTTTTAGGCTTAATGGTGCTATTACAACTGTTAATTTAGATGCCCAAAATCAATTTACAATTCTCAATTTAGAAGCCAACCCTTATGAGCTCACCATAAAAGATAATTTCCTTTGTGCCGACACCCTTGATTTTGAAATATTTAATAATTCAGAAATAGAATTTGAAATAATTGACATTAACGATACATTGCCTTGCTATATGGACTCTTCGGGTTTTGTTGAGTTCGGTGTGCAAAATGGTACTGGCCCTTATATTTTCGATTTAGTATTAGATGGCGACACTATACTCACTCAAAATAATAATGTAATTAATGGTTTGCCAATAGGAGATTATATTGTTCATCTAACAGATGCAGCTGATTGTCATCGGCAGCTTTCTTTTTCAATTGTTGCTGAAGAGATAATTATTTCGGATAGTTTAGAATTACATAAAGATGTCAGTTGTTATGGTGCTAACGATGGTGAGTTTATGTTGCATATTGAAAGTATTTATCCCTCTCATGTATTGCGACTTACAGATACACTCAATACCGTTTATCCGTGGAACAATCATCCTCATTTATTCGACAATTTAGCAGGGGGAATTTATACAGTTGAGGTGGCTACTGCCGAAGATGACAATTGCCCTTATTTCTTTGAAGTAGAAATTTTAGAGCCAGATTCATTTATATTAGATTCTATTTTAGTAACAGATGTTATTTGTAGTGGTGATAGCACAGGAATTCTGGAAGCGTATTATTCTGGCGGCACTCCTAACTTTACTTATGTGTTTAATAATGACTCAAGCATACTGGCTAACGAATTATATGCTGCCTCTTACTATCTAGAAATCATCGATTCTAACGGTTGTATTATAGATACTAATTTTACGGTAAATGAGCCTAATGAGTTAATTCTTTCTTTAGTCGATAGTATAACGTTTAACGTTTCTTGTTTCGGAAATAATGATGGGCAAATAGGCTTAGATGCTAGCGGTGGCGTTCCGCCATATCAATACAGTATTTTAGGTAGTGCAGCTCAAGATACTAATGTTATTGTAGAGCTTTTAGCTGATACTTTTATTGTCTCTGTTACCGATAGTGTAGGTTGTGAAGACACCTTGACAGTAATTATTTCACAGCCAGAATTAAACTTATTTATTGATAGTTATCAGTTGTCAGATAGTTTAGGTTTTTGTGCCTTGTGTTATGGAGACTCTACGGGTTTTATAGATATTTTGATAACTGGTGGTACACCAGCATACGATTATTTTATTGTTAATGAACCAGACACTTTTACTAGTCCGCATATTGAAAAGTTAGTAGGAGGGGAGGAGTATCAATTTTTTGCTATCGATGCTCAAGGCTGTTTAACGGATACTATTACTGTTGAATGTACTTCGCCAGATGAAATAATTTTAGAAATTGAAACGGCGACATTACCATCTTGTTGTTATAGTTGTGATTCGGAAGTAGTACTTTCTGCTGTGGGTGGAATAACACCATACACTTATGGATTTGAAAATGGTATTTTCCAATCAGATAGTTTATTTGACCAGCTTTGCGGTGATTCGTCATATACGTTTAAAATTCTGGATAGCTTCGGATGTGAAAAACAGGATAGTTCAATAATAGTAGAAAATAGACCTTGCTTGACGGTTGATACTTTAAACTATATCAATAATGAATTGCCAGCATTAATACATTATGATATCTGTCAAGCAGATGGGACAGCAAAAATTCACACATCTGCACTTGAGGGTGTTGGAAGCTATTCTTTTTCTATTAATGGCGAGCCTTTTATTCAGCAAGAAGAAATTATGTTTGATAGTTTGTATCAAGGTAACCATTACATTATTGTGAAAGACGAATACAATTGTTTAGATACCTTAAACTTTGAAGTTGATGCACCTAATCCAATTGTCATATCCGACTTATTTATAGATACTATTTATTGTGGTGCACCTACCCTAAATAGCTCGAATAATCAGTCTGATATAGGTTCAATACTTGCTATTGCATCAGGAGCTTCAAGTGGTGTGTACTTTTATTCTCTAGATGAAATTGACAGTGTGCTATATCAGTCAAATGGTTTTTTCGATGACTTAGATTCTGGATATTATTCGATGAATATTATTGATTTAAATGACTGTGTTGAAGAGTTTGATATACACATACCTTTTTATTCAGCTTCTGTTGAATATAGTGTAAGCGACATTACCTGTCCTGATTTCAGTAATGGTATTATTGAGATTGACACTATAATTGGAGGGTTTAACCCTTGGGTTACCTTTGATGGCAATACGACAACTAATAATAGTTTTTCATCAATTTCAGAAGGTCAACATAACCTTGCCATTCACTATTTTATACCAAATAGCACTGAAATTTGTTCTTATACGGATACTATTGAGTTTTTTGATAAAGAGCCTTTAGAATTTAGTTATGAGTTAAAGAACCCGACTTGCAATGGTGTTTGTGATGGTTCAATTAGTATAGCTCAGATTGACGGTGGGACAAGTCCATATACTATATTATGTCTTAATACTACTGATACAACTCTTGTTTTTGAAGATTTATGTGCTGATGAGTATGCAATTAAAATGGTTGATTCTAACGGTTGTTTTATTATTCAAGATGTTATGATGTTAGAGCCTAACCCTTTATATCCAATAATAGATTTTGAAGATGGGCAATTGGTTGTTATAGAACCAACCATAGGTAGTCCATTATCAGGAGTTCCTCCATATACATATCAGTGGTATGACTCTAATGGACAGATTGCAGGAGCAAATGATAGTTTATATGACCCTGCGCTTCCAGGTGATTATTCAGTTGTCGTAACAGATGATACGGATTGTGTTGGTGAATCTAGTTTTTATAATATTGAGGTTTTGGCAATGTCTAATTGGGATAGTGATTTAGTAAATGTATACCCTAACCCTTTTAAAGATAGATTAAAAGTATCGACGGAATCTAAAGATAGGATTGATTGGATCATAAGTGATACAAGAGGAAGGGTTGTTCAGAGCGGACAAGATATATTTTCTTGGACAATAAACACTTCTAAATTATATAATGGCATCTATTTTTTAAGGTTAAAAAAGGGAAATAATGAACTTATTTATAAGATTGTAAAACAATAATTATTAGTTTTTAAAATTTCATTACTTTCGTAGAATACAAAAATGTTTCAAATCAGATGAAAAAGTTTATTAATTTAATAGTGATTTTTGCTTTAACAGCTTTCAGTTCTTATTCATTTAATTCAATATTAGCTGAAGATGAGGTTGTTATTTCTATAAGTAAAAATGATATGATCGTAGTGTCTGACGTTGCTAAGGTTATGCAGTACGCTAAGGTTAAGGGTTTAAGTGATAGAGCATCGGATCAGGTTAAGCTAGCTGACGAAGCTTATTCAAAAGGAGTTCAGTTATTGCAACAGTCCGACTATACTCAGGCTATTCTTTCTTTTAAAACAGCTTTTAAAAATTATAAAAGAGCTAAGCTCAATGCTGATGCGCTTAATTTCCCTAATCTGCAATTAGCATTAGCTCATCAATTGAGCGATGATGATAGAAATAAGAAAAAGGTAGTTCGATACCTTGAGTTAGTTACTAAGTCCGTAGAAAAAGAGAAAGAATGGTTATATAATCTTGCTATTTTAAACTACCTAAATAATAACGAAACTTTAGCGGCAGAGCAATTAGAGGCGGTTATTAAAATGGATAAAAACTTCTTTAAGGCTTATGGTAATTTAGCAGCTGTTTATAAGACAATTAATGAGTCTAAGAAAGCAGATAAGGTTCTGACACGACTCAAATATGCTCAAGATGATTTAGCTGAAAAGCAAAGAAAAGAGCAGCTAGCTTTAGCTAAGAAAAATGAAAAAGCTAAAAACTCAAATAAACCTGATAAAATTGAAATTAAGGAAGAACCTCCTAAAGGGATAAATATCGATGCGATGTCTTTATCTGCCAAAGGTGATGGTAAATCTGTGCTGAAGAATGAAACAATCACAGCATTTGATGATCGTTTAAGAAAAAAACTTAGAGAAGGACAGGATTTCTACGATCAAGGTGTTGTTTTGTTTAATTCAGGAGAATTTCCTCTTGCTATTAAAGCGTTTAAATCTTCTTTGAAAAAATTCAATCAAGCTAAGGTTTCTCAACTAACACTTAGCTATGTAAATACTCACTTAGCGATGTCATATTTTAGAAGTTCTGAAAAGCGTGATAAAAAGAAGGTGGGTCCAATTATAGAAATGCTATCCAAACAAGTTTACGAAGATAGAGATTTGACATATAACATTGCTGTAATGCAATATGGTCTAGGTAAAAAAGACAAGGCTATTGACTTATTAGAGAAATGTAATTCTATGGATAAATACTTTTTATTGTCCTATCAAAATCAAGTTGCGATTCACAATGAATTAGATGATCCGAAAAGTGCAAAAAAAGCCTTTAAAAATCACGAGAAATATAAAAATGAACTGACTGAGGTTTATAAAGAATATGTTCGAACAGGGGTAAAAAATAGTGATGTGGATTTATCCTTTTTAGATGGAGCGATATTCAGAGTTGCATTAGGAGATTTTAGTGAGTTTAACATGCCTATAGATATCTTCTTGCATGATGATTTAATAACTGTGCCACTAGGAAATGATTTCTTTTCATTTATCTGCGGTAACTATGATAGCTACAAAAAGGCTGAATCATATTTGTCTAAAGTGAGTTCAAATGGTTATGAAAATGCCTTTATTATTGCTTTTAAAGATGGTGTAAGAACTGATTTTGCATCAGAGTTTTAGAGGGCATATAAATTTAATAATAAAAAAAAGCACATCGTTTAGATGTGCTTTTTTTAGATCTTGTTTTTCGTTTATTTACACTCCCAACTTTCAGTCCAATTGTATTTATATAGTCCTGAAGTAGAATCACCTACTGTAGTTTCAAAAGTTAACGTTGAGTTATTAATATCTTTCAAATCATCACCACAAGCTTCTGTAACGGATGTAGGACTTAAATAAGTGCTCATGTTATCATCAGATAACATAACATAACCTGGTCCGCTATAGGCGATGCTACTAATGGAATCTAAAATTAATGAATCATTACTATTAGAGTAATATTCAACAGATAAATTGACGTCTGTTGTGATTTGGCAATCCATACAATCCAAGCAAGATGATAATGCTACTGAAGCCAAAAGTCCGGTTAATATGATTTTAATATTCATTTAATAAATTGTTAAGGTTAAAAGTGTTTTGTTAATTAGAAGGCATATCCTACTCTAATTTTTATTCTATATGTTTCTAGTTTAGCGAAATCTGTTAATCCAGGTAAATCTCTGTAAAATCCAGATGTAAACTTCAACGATTCATCTCCTTTGGCTTTGATTATAACGTTGTTTCCATCTTCGTCAACAATACCATAATAGCCATTAGCTACATCAGAATCAGGGGCTGAGCCGTCAAAAGCGTATACATCACCATACTTTGTTTGAAGATAGTAATCTGCATTTAGACCTGCTAGACGATCGGTATTCACATTGTCCGCGGTTTGGTTTAAATTCCAGCTATCGTTTCCGTTAAATACTCTTTCGCTTCTGTTTACAATACTGTATTGAGGGCCTATTTGAACGTCTAGCGATACTTTATCATAAAACAACCATTGACGACCAATAGCTATACCAGCCATTAAGCCAAACTCATTATGTTTGTAAGAAACGTCGCGCCATCTTAGGTCATTGGTATTTGGATTACTAATATAAGGGTTCGTTGCGTTAGGTCTTGTTGTATTAGCTCCATTGGTACTTACTGACCCACTACTTTCATCGCCTATCCACGGACCGCCATAATTTCCAAATACAGCACCATTATCGTCGTCAGGATACATCAAATAATTCATCGCTTGATTAGTTTCTTCTGGAGTGTTGTCATCAAAGTCAATACTCTTAGATTGCAAATTAACAAATGGTGCTACATACCAACCTCTTGGCGGATCGCCAACTTTTTGATTATAAGTTTTGATATAACTTCTATACTCAATGCCCAAGCCAAAACCACTTATAGAAGTGGTTGCTTGTCTACTAACAGAATGTACTGTAGCATCTTCAACAACTTGTGTTCCTGAAACAAGGTCACCAGGGTCGTGATTACTGTTTGTATCAATAACAGCTGTCATTCCAGCTCCAAATGTTTGGTCGAACTTCGAAGAAAAAAATGAGACTGAATATTGAATAGACCCCTTTGTTAATATATTGGGCCATTTGCCTTGTTTTCTTGATCTTCCAGCAGGTTTTATATTATTAATTCCTTCGTTGAATGTACGCTCGTAAGATACTTCATACATACCAAAAGCAGCATCTAAACCGCTAATTTTAACTACTCTTTCTTGTGCTTGAGAAATTATTCCAGCAAACATCATGGCTAGTACTATGGCAACTTTTTTCATTTTTAACTAGGTGTTTTCTATTTAATTAGTGATGTCAAATATAAGAAATTGAATTTACTTTCTTACTTCAGCACCTACTTTCTGTTCAAATGCATTAATTAACTTATCCATAACCTCGTCTATTTGCGTATCGGTTAGGGTATTTTCTTTGTCTTCAAGCACAAAACTTAAAGCATACGACTTTTTATTTTTTGGCAACTTATCTCCTTGATAAACGTCAAATAAGTTTACAGATTTCAACAATTTATTCTCTGTTTGTTTAGCGATTGAATTGAGTTTTGAAAACTCAACGTCTTTATCTAGTAAAAGTGCTAAATCTCTTCTCACAGTTGGGAATTTATTGACTTCCGAATATTTGGTGTTTGGGTGTATATTTTTGATAATTAAATCCCAATCGAGTTCAGCATACAAAACATCTGTTTTAATATTAAAGGCTTTAAGTGTTGCTTTACTTACAAAGCCAAAGTCAGCTATTTTATTCTTCTTATAATTGAATGAATATCCATCAACAAGGTAAGATAATTTACTGTTTTTTCCTTTCAAATGGTTTAGTCCTGTACGTTTTAATATGTGCTCAACGTTTTGTTTAATCCAGAAAAAATCTTTTTTACGGCTTTTTTCATTCCAATTTTCTGATTTTGCATTTCCGCTAGCTAGTAGAATTAGCTTTTTGTTTTCAACGTATTTTCCTTTAATAATATTGTAAGTCTTTCCAAATTCGTAAAAGCTTAAGTCATTGGATTTTCTGTTGATGTTATAGGCGATACTTTCTAATCCAGAGAACAATAAGCTTTGTCTCATTCCGTCTAAATCTTGACTCAAAGGATTGAGTAATTTAACTTGCTCATCTAACTTTATTTCTGAAATAAGCTCAGAGTATGATGACTTACTTAGCGAGTTGTTCATACATTCGTTAAAACCGTTGTTGGTCAATAAGTCTGAAATAATGTTCTGTAAATTATCCTCGTCAACTTTATTAGAGTACGATATTGAAGATTTGAGTTGTGTAGGAATATGAATGTTATTGTAGCCAAAAATCCTTAAAATTTCTTCAACGATATCTTCTTCTCTAGTAACGTCAACTCTATATGGTGGAATCGAAATGTGTAATCCATCTTCATCCCTTTTTATGATTTCGATGTCAAGGCTTTTTAAAATAGATTGAATAATATTTCTATCAATTTTTTCACCAATTAGTGAATCTACCTTTTTGTAAGAAAGGGAGATCTCTGTGTTAAGAATTTTATTCGGATAGAGATCTGTTATTGCAGAAGATATAGTCCCTTGACATATTTCTTGAATCAAGATAGCGGCTCTTTTTAATGCATAAATAACCAGATTAGGATCTACACTTCTTTCGAATCGAAAAGATGCGTCTGTACTTAATGTATGTCGTTTAGCTGTTTTTCTGATAGATACTGGATTGAAATAGGCACTTTCTAGAAATATATCTTTTGTTTCTTTTTCAACTCCTGATTTTTTACCACCGAATACACCTGCTATGCACATAGGCTGATTTTTTCCATCACAAATCATTAAGTCTTCAGCAGACAATTCTCTCTCTATATCATCTAGCGTAGTGAACTTAGTTTTTTCTTTCAGTTGCTGTACTATAATGGCATTACCTTTTATCTTGTCAGCGTCAAAAGCGTGTAAAGGCTGTCCGGTTTCATGAAGCACATAATTGGTAATATCAACCAAGTTGTTTATTGGTGTTAATCCTATTGCTGTAAGTCGTTTTTGAAGCCATTCTGGCGATGCTTCAATCTTAACATTTTTAATGTTTAGGCCAGCATATCGTGGACATGCATTTTGGTCTTTTACTTCAACAGTGAATGCTTTTTCGCTCCCTTCTTTGAATGTGTTTATTTCTGGAAATTTTAATTCGCATTTTATGTTGTTGTGGTTAAGTATAGCGGCTAAATCTCTTGCTACACCTATGTGTGACATAGCATCTGATCGGTTTGGAGTTAAACCAATTTCAAAAACTATATCTGAGTCAATATTGAAATAGTTGCTAGCAAGTTCACCAGCTTTTGCTGTTGAATCTAATACCATTATGCCTTCATGACTTTCGCCTAGACCTATTTCATCTTCAGCGCAAATCATTCCTTCTGATACTTCGCCTCTTATTTTTCCTTTTTTAATTTTAAAAGATTCATCACCTGAATATAGCATTGTGCCTATTGTAGCAACAGGAACTTTTTGACCTGTTTCAACATTAGGTGCGCCACATACAATTTTAAGTGGTTCTTTTTCACCAATATTAACGGTAGTTATACTGAGTCTGTCAGCATTAGGGTGTTGTTCTTTAGTTAGTACTTCACCAATTACTATACCTTTTAAACCGCCTTTAACGCTTTCCACATTTTCTATACCTTCAACTTCAAGACCTGTGTCGGTAAGGTATCTTGCAACTTCTGTTGCTTCTAAATCAATATCGATGTATTCTTTGAGCCAGTTGTATGAAATCTTCATCTAGAGTAATATTATTAAGACAAAAGTAAGAAAAAGAATGAGGTGATGATTAGCTATTTATACTAAGATATTCTGCTCCATTCAAGTTGTTTGTTACTTATCTCTTTGTAATGGTTAAGTATAGCTTTGTTTTTTGGTAGTTTTAGTTCAGGATCTTCTTCTAATAGCGTTAGTGCTAACTGTCTTGCATATTGTAAAATAGCATTATCTTTCATTAAGTCAGCAATTTTTAGCTCCAACATTCCGCTTTGTTGTGTGCCCATTAAATCTCCTGGCCCTCTTAGTTTTAGGTCAACTTCTGCAATCTCAAAGCCATCAGTTGTTCTAACCATAGTCTTAAGTCTTTCTTGTCCTTCACTACTTATTTTATTTCCACTCATCAGAATACAATAGGATTGTTCAGCACCTCTTCCGACACGCCCTCTTAATTGATGCAGTTGTGATAATCCAAAACGTTCAGCACTCTCTATGACCATTATTGAGGCATTAGGAACATTTACTCCTACTTCAATTACTGTTGTGGCAACCATTATTTGTGTTTCGCCTTTGGCAAACCTGTTCATTTCGAAATCTTTATCTTCAGATTTCATTTGTCCATGTACAATACTAATTTGTTTTCCTTTGAATGCTCTGCAAATACTTTCGTAGCCGTCCATTAAATCCTTATAGTCTAATGTCTCACTTTCGTTGATAAGTGGATAAACTATATATGCTTGTCTTCCTTTTTCTATTTCTTTTTCTATGAAACCAAGCATAGCTAGTCTGCCGCTTTCTGATTTCCAAATTGTTTTAATAGCTTTTCTGCCTGGTGGTAGTTCGTCAATTATTGATACATCTAGATCGCCATACAATGTCATTGCAAGCGTTCTAGGTATTGGTGTTGCGGTCATTACTAGCACATGAGGAGGGTTGGTGTTTTTTAGCCACATTTTGGCTCGTTGAGCAACGCCAAAGCGATGTTGTTCGTCTATCACAACAAACCCTAAGTTTTTAAATTTTACTTTATCTTCTAAAAGTGCATGTGTGCCTATGAGAATATGTATTTTTCCGTTTTCTAAACCTTCGTGTAACGTATTGCGTTGAGATTTTTTTACTGAGCCAGTAAGTAGGGATATTTTTATTGGCATATTGGTCAGTAATTCAGAAACTGTTTCAAAGTGTTGTTGAGCGAGGATTTCGGTTGGAGCCATAAGACAGGTCTGAAATCCATTATCAATAGCCATGAGTATACTCATCAATGCGACTAAGGTTTTACCACTCCCTACATCTCCTTGAAGTAGTCGATTCATCTGAGACTCTTTAGCGCAGTCATATCGAATTTCTTTTAAAACTCTTTTTTGAGCATTGGTCAATTCGAAGGGTAGGTGATTGTGATAAAAATTATTAAAATGCTCACCGATTTGTGAAAGTGGAAAGCCTTTTAGTTTTTGTTGCCGAACGATTTTCATTCGTATGAGTTGTAATTGAATAAAAAATAATTCTTCAAACTTCAGTCTGTATTGAGCTTGTTGTAATATTTTAGTATTTGCGGGAAAATGAATATTCGTAAAAGCGTCTTTTCTTGGAATCAAGTTGAGTTTCTTCGTTAATTCGGCAGATAAATTTTCCTTGATACTGTTAATTATCTGTGGTAATAATACTGAAGTCAGTTTTCCAATGGCCTTGTTAGTTAAGCCCTTGTTTGATAGTGCTTCGGTTGTTGAGTATATAGGTTGTAGTCGATTTAGTTTTGGCTCATAGGTATGGTCAATTTGTTCTATTTCTGGATGAACAATGTTAATTTTACCATTGTAGAGATTGGGTTTTCCAAATACAACGTATTTACCATTTCCTTTTATGCTTTCTTTTATCCATCGAGTGCCTTTGAACCATACTAAGTCTATATTTCCATATTCATCTTGAAGTTTTGCGGTTAAACGTTTACTGTGTTTTGCTCCTACTTCTTGTATTCGACTGATTTTGCCCATAATTTGTACATATGGCAAGTCGCTGTTGATTTCATTCGTTTTGTAGAATTTAGTTTTATCAACATATCGAAAGGGGAAGTAGTGAAGTAAATCTCCAAATGTATGTATGCCTAATTCACTTCTTAAAAGTTCGGCTTTTTTAGGGCCAACTCCTTTTAAATATTCTATAGAATTAAACAATTCTTGCATGGCATAAAGATAAAAAAAAGCCCCATCAGAATTGATAGGGCTTTTAATTTACTTGTTTAACTTTTTTAAATACTATTTGAGCCCATAAATAAAACAGGGTTTTCTAAATAATTTTTTAGAGTACCTAAGAATTTTGAGCCAACAACTCCATCAACGACTCTGTGGTCGCATGATAATGTAACTTTGAGTGTGTTTCCTATTACAATTTCACCGTTTTTTACAACAGGCTTTTCTACAATTCCTCCTACAGCAAGTATACATGCATCTGGCGGGTTGATAATTGCGGTGAACTCTTCAATATCAAACATTCCTAAATTTGAAATAGTAAAGGTATTGCCTTCCCAATCTTCAGGTTGTAATTTTTTAGCTTTTGCCTTAACGCTAAAATCTTTAACCTCGCTTGAAATTTCAGAAAGTCTTTTGCTGTTTGCAAACCTGACAACGGGTACTAATAAACCATCTTCAACAGCCATTGCGACTCCAATATGTATATGATCATTATATCGTATTCTATCGCCTAACCAACTGGAATTAATTTGAGGATGTTGTTCTAAAGCCATTGAAGAGGCTTTTACAATCATATCATTAAATGATATTTTTACTGGAGATACGGTATTAATCGCTTGTCTTGCTTCAATGGTTTTATCCATGTTGATTTCGCAAGTTAGGTAGAAGTGAGGTGCAGAAAATTTGCTTTCCCCTAATCTTTGTGCTATGACTTTTCTCATTTGAGAAACTTCTACCTCAGAGAAACTTTCTACTGTTGGTGTTGTATTTCCGCCTGAGTAATTGTCTATATCTCTTTTAACGATTCTTCCAAAATCACCAGTACCTTTAACTAATGCTAAATTTATATTCCTTTCATCAGCTAGTTTCTTTGCTAAAGGTGAGGCAATATTTTTACTATTTGTAGTCGATATAGACTCTTTTTTAGTAGAAGTAGTGACAACGGGTTTTGGTTTTTCTTTGACTACTTCATTTTTTGCTGGGGCTTCACTCTTTTTTTCCTCTACTTTAGTTTCTTCAATTTTTGCTTCACTATCCTTTAGTAAAGAGGAAATGTCTTCGCCTTTTTCGCCTAGAATTGCTAAAATGCTATCTACTGGTGCTTTAGCACCTTCTTCAACTCCAATGTGTAAAAGAAAACCTTCTTGAAAGCTCTCAAACTCCATTGTGGCTTTGTCAGTTTCAATTTCGGCTAATAAATCGCCTTCTGAAACTTGATCGCCAACTTTTTTGTGCCATTTAGCTACTACACCTTCTGTCATGGTGTCGCTAAGTCGGGGCATATTTACTACTTCTGCCATCTTATTTAGTCTTTTATAAATGGATAATCTTCTTGTTCATAAACACTATCGTATAAATCTTGTTTTACTGGAAATGGAGATTCTTCAGCAAACTGGATAGCATCAGCAATTGTTTCTTTAACTTCTTGATTGATAGCTTCTATCTCTTTTTCTGAAGCATATTTATTTTTTTTGATGATTTCAAGAGTTGTATTTATAGGGTCAATTTTTTGATATTCACTGACTTCATCTTTTGTTCTATAATGTTGAGCATCAGACATGGAGTGCCCTTTATATCTATATGTTTTAGCTTCTAGAAATGTTGGGCCTTCACCTTTTCTTGCTCTTGCCACCGCTTTTTCTACGGCTTTTGTCATAGCTACAGGATCCATGCCATCAACAGGTTCGCTAGGCATTTCATACCCTAGTCCAAGTTTCCAAATTTCAGTATGATTGGCTGTTCTTTCTACTGATGTTCCCATTGCGTAGCCGTTATTCTCTACAATGAATATTACTGGTAGCTTCCATAGCATTGCTAAGTTAAAGGTCTCGTGTAATGAGCCCTGTCTAACAGCCCCATCACCCATGAAACATAGAGTGACTGCATCGCTGCCATTGTACTTGTCAGCAAATGCCAATCCAGCGCCAAGAGGTATTTGTCCGCCAACAATTCCGTGTCCACCAAAGAAGTTGTGTTCTTTGCTAAACATGTGCATCGACCCACCGTTACCTTTTGAGCAGCCAGTAATCTTGCCCATCAGTTCAGCCATAACGTGTTTTGGTTCTACACCCATAGCTATAGGTTGAACATGATTTCGGTATGCGGTAATCATCTTATCTTTGCTTGGATCAATAGCTTCTCTGCAGCCGGCAAGAATAGCCTCTTGTCCATTATAGAGATGTAAAAAACCTCTTATTTTTTGTTGAATATAAAGAGCAGATGCTTTGTCTTCAAGCTTTCTCCACAAAAGCATGTTTCTGTACCAATTGACATAGGTCTTTTTTGTAATTTTTGTAGCCATAGTGTTAAAATTGGTGCAAATTTAACATAAAATAGGCTAATAATAGCTTATAACATTGTTGATGGAAGTGTATTATGATAATTTAACCTTTTATTTATATTAAAACTCGTATAAAAAGTTAAATATAAGTTAAAACAACTAAAAAAGTTTAAAAATAACACCTTGAAGAGGTAAGATAAAATTTTGTTGTCGTATAAAATCAAAGGAAATTATGTCGATATTTGTACTTTATACCTATAAATGAAACATATATTTATTTTACTATCCTTTATTTTGTTTACATCCTCTCTTTATTCTCAAAGTTTTAGAGTGTCTAAAAATGTATTGAGTACTAGCTTATATCAGCCGTTTGCTCCAGAATCCGGATATACGATTTCATATGAGCGTATGCTAGATCCAGGATACAGCTCTAATGCAGCCCAATTTTCTTACAAAATGAATGTTACTCTAATTTCTGATAATAAAAGAAGTAGAGTAGGAAACGATAGTATTCAAGTGTTTTATGATAGAGATGCCTATCAATATTCGGGCTTTTCAGTTTTGCCTGAGTTTAAATATTATTTTACATGGGATGCTCCGATGGGGATTTATATCAATTTATTTGGTAGTTATACGGACTATATCAAAACTTATTCTGACGTTAGAATTGGTGAGGCCTCGAGTTATGAAAAAAAATATACAAAGATTGGAAGGGGTATTGGAGCAGGTTTCCAATTCAAAATTTTCAGTGATTTTACCTTAGATATTGTTGGAGGTTACCACCTTCAAAATGTTTCCACAGAAACAAAGTCATATGGAAGTGACGAATTTCTTGAAAATCCGAAAGAGAAAGATGAAAATCTTTATCTGAATGTCGGTTTTGGAATAAATTTTTAAATTTATTTTATCCTGAACCCAACTCCTATTTGTATATAAATCTTCTCTAGATACTCATAATTCTCAAAAATTCTATCAGTGTATTTAACATACTCTGATTTGCTAATACTAAATTGAGGACCAATACTTACTTTAAGGTTAAGTAATCTCTTTTGCTGATATCGGTATCCAATTCTAGGTGTAAAGTAGATAATGTTTGAGTTTTCAGTTAATTTTTCTTCAAAATTATGATGGTTATGATGGACGTAGTCTTTTGTCAAGAAAAATTGAGGTCTGATAGTAAAGCCAACTTCAATTAGACTTTCATGTCTGCCATAAACAAAACTTGCATTGATAGGAAATCCAATATTTGGAGGCACTATGTAGCCTTTCTTTTTATCGATAGTACTTATACCGCCTGATATGCTATATCCATAATTATTCCTGGCTTTTTTGAAATAATCAAGGGTGATAGCTGGCATAAACAATAGGTGATTGGTTTCAAGATAGAAACTTATTTCACCATCCTTTTTAGCAAATGGATTAGTGGCTTTGGAAATGGAAATATTCGTTAATAGGATTACAAGAGTCAGAAAATGAAACGACGAGCTCCAAAAAGAGTATTTATTTTTCATGCTTTACCTTATGCTTTAAGTAGACTTGTAATATAGATTAGCAAGTCAATAATTACCAGATTTTAAAAGTAGTTAAAAAAACGTTATTAAAAAATTAATTATTAAAATCTAATGAGTCTAAATACTTTTCGTTAACAATATTTGGTAAAGTAACTTTCAATTCAGGGGTGCGTTCCATCTCTTTTTTGATAGCAAAAATGGCTTCTTCATTTCTTGCCCAGCTTCTTCTTGCAATGCCATTGTTAACATCCCAATGTAGCATAGATTGTATTTTTTTATCACTCTCTTCTGAGCCATCTATCAGCATGCCAAAGCCTCCGTTAATTACTTCGCCCCAGCCTACACCACCACCATTGTGAATAGACACCCAAGTAGCACCTCTAAAACTGTCACCAATCACATTATGTATTGCCATGTCAGATGTAAAACTAGAGCCGTCATAAATATTTGAAGTTTCTCTGTAAGGAGAGTCTGTTCCTGATACATCGTGATGATCTCTTCCAAGAATAACAGGGGAAATAACGTTATTTTTTATAGCCTTATTGAATGCTTTTGCGATTTCTATCCTGCCAAGAGAATCGGCATATAATATTCTAGCTTGTGATCCTACAACTAATTGATTTTGATTGGCATTTTTTATCCAGTGAATATTATCTTCCATTTGTTGTTGGACTTCTATAGGTGCTTGTAATTTTAATTTTTCTAAAACCTCACAAGCAATTTTATCTGTTTTATCTAAATCTTCTTTTTTGCCACTAGCACAAACCCATCTGAATGGGCCGAAGCCATAATCGAAACACATAGGTCCCATAATATCTTGAACGTATGAAGGATATCTAAAATTTAGCCCATCTTCACTCATAATATCAGCACCTGAACGAGAAGCTTCTAATAAGAAGGCATTGCCATAGTCAAAGAAATATGTGCCTTTTGAGGTATGTTTGTTTATGGCATCGGCATGACGTCGAAGGGTTTCTTTAATTTTGATTTTAAACAAATCAGGCTTGTTAGCCATAAGCTCGTTGGACTCTTCAAATGTTAATCCAATAGGGTAGTAGCCTCCAGCCCATGGATTATGAAGTGATGTTTGATCAGAGCCTAAGTCAACATATATATCTTCTTCAAGAAACTTCTCCCATACTTCCACTATGTTACCTTGAAAAGCGATGGATACAATTTCTTTATTTTCTTTTGCTTTTTTTACTCTTTTAGATAGGGTGTCTAGATTATCAATGACTTCATCAACCCACCCTTGCGAGTGTCTAGTTTTTGTAGCTTTAGGATTCACCTCTGCAACAACTGTAATACAGCCTGCAATATTTCCAGCTTTGGGTTGTGCGCCACTCATTCCTCCCAGTCCTGCAGTTAAAAATAATTTTCCAGAAAGTCCATTATTACTGATTTTTCTACCGGCATTAAGTATTGTGATAGTTGTACCATGAACAATACCTTGTGGGCCAATGTACATATATGATCCAGCAGTCATCTGACCATATTGGGTAACACCTAAAGCATTAAATTTTTCCCAATCATCTGGCTTTGAATAGTTGGGTATCATCATTCCGTTGGTAACTACAACTCTTGGAGCATTTTTGTGAGAAGGAAACAAACCCATTGGATGACCTGAATACATTACTAACGTTTGTTCATCTGTCATTTCAGCTAAATATTGCATACAAAGTAAATATTGAGCCCAATTTTGAAATACGGCTCCATTACCACCATAGGTGATTAATTCATGGGGGTGTTGGGCTACAGCATAGTCTAAATTATTTTGAATCATCAACATAATAGCTTTTGCTTGTATAGTTTTGCCTGGGTACTCTTCAATATTCCTTGCTTTCATTTCATAGTCTGGTCGGTATCTATACATATAAATTCTACCATACGTTTTTAATTCTTCTAAAAATTCGGAAGCCAGAAGTGCATGTTGCTCTTTAGGGAAGTATCGCAAAGCATTTTTTAATGCTAGCTTTTTCTCATCGGCACTTAGAATATCTTTTCTTTTTGGTGCATGATTGATGTTAGTATCGTATTCTTTTTTTTGTGGAATTTCATTTGGAATACCTGCTAATATACTTTCTTGAAATGCTGTCATTTTTTTTTCTTTTTTAAAGAATCCGTCTCTTTATTATATCCGTATGGACAATGTTTACAACCACTCTTGCAACAATAGCCTCTTTTTAAATGGTATTTTTCTGTAAAAATAATGTATCCATCTTTACTTTTGTAAAAGTCTTCCTTTGCTAATTTACTTTGGTTTGAAAAGTTTACCATTGAATTATTGAAAGGTACAAATTTACGATAATCATTGCTTATATTAGTTTATGTTTTCACAAGTAGTTCAACAAGATATTCAAGAAATACATAGTGCTTTTTTACACTCTAAAAAAGTTAGGCTATTAGTTCAAAGAGAGGACTTAAACGATCCATATTGCATGGGTAATAAGTGGTGGAAATTAAGATACAACTTAATAGAAGCTATTAGAGAAAAGCATAATAAGGTCTTAACATTTGGAGGAGCATTTTCTAATCATATTGTTGCTACTGCTTCGGCTTGTAATAGAATGGGACTGAAATCTATCGGTATCATTAGAGGTGATTCTACTGATAAGCTAAATCCATCTCTTATAAGGGCACAGAATGACGGCATGGAATTATTCTTTGTTGATCGACAGATTTACCGCAATAAGTCCAATATAGATTGGAAGTCTATTTATGGTGATCATTATCTTATTCCTGAAGGAGGAACTAATGAGTTAGCAGTTTCCTCATGTGAGGAGATGATTTCTTTTAAAGAATTCGATATGGTATGTGTTCCAGTAGGAACAGGTGGAACATTGTCAGGCATAATAAGAAGTTTGAACCCCTCTCAACATGCTATAGGTTTTTCTTCACTAAAGGGTGGAGGTTTTTTAAATGATGAAGTGAAAAAATATGTAGATCATTCAAATTGGTCAATTCAATTTGATTATCATTTTGGTGGATACGCTAAGATTAATCTAGAGTTGGTAAGTTTTATGAATGATTTTAAACGTGACTTCTCTATTCAGCTAGATCCCGTTTATACTGCTAAGATGTTTTATGGCATCTTTGATATGATAAAGAATGAACAGATTCGTTCAAATAGTACTATTTTAGCTGTTCATACCGGAGGGATTCAAGGTATTGAAGGAATGAACCAACGTATACAATCTAAAGAATGGAAAATCGACTAATCTTATTTTTTTGTTTCTTCACTTTTCAACTTTCAGCTCAAAATATGACTCGAAGTCAGTATATAGATCAATATAAAGACGAAGCTATTTACCAGATGAGAAAATATAAAATTCCTGCTAGTATAACTCTAGCTCAAGGTATTTTAGAAAGTGCCAATGGAAACAGCGAATTAGCTAATAAGTCGAATAATCATTTCGGTATTAAATGCCATTCCGATTGGGAAGGAGAGAGGGTCTTTCATGATGATGATAAAAATAATGAGTGTTTTAGGAAGTACGATAAAGTTAGAGATTCTTATGATGATCATTCAGAATTTTTACTTAAACCAAGATATGCTGATTTGTTTAAATACTCTATAAAGGATTATAAATCGTGGGCTAAAGGGCTTAAAAAAGCGGGCTATGCAACAAATCCAAGTTATGCTAAACACTTGATTAAGATTGTTGAAGAAAATGAATTGTATCGATTTGATGAAGATATAAAAGAAGAAAGCGATAAACTCGTATATAGTGGTTTTTCACTTGGTTGGACAGATTTATTTAACCAGTCAATAGTGTATAAAAATGACAAAAAGGAGTTTTATATAAACCTACGTACATCTGTATCTATAGATAACTTGTCTTTAATGTTTGGAGGTGGAAAGCTGTTAACTTCTGCATTTGGCATAGGAGCTGACGTTGGACTTGCTACTAATTTAGGAGGTATAGATAAAATAGACTTGCGACCCAACTATGCTTTATCAACTCACTTTTTTATTCCTGTAAAACAAAAGCAAATCAATTTTAGATTTTCAATATCTTCAGTGGACGCCAAAGAATTTAAGCCTAGCATAACTATTGGTTTGTTGAGGTAATCTTATTCTAGGCTATAATTGTTAAGAATGTTTTCATTCACTACAATTAGGTTTAGCTTATTGTCTTTGTCTAGGTCAACACATTCAAAATCGCCACCGCCAAAGAGGGGGCTTCCCGAAAAAGCATTGCCTTTTGTGTCGAACAGATGACAACTGCCATTACTTGAAAAACCTATAATAGACTGCTTGTTGAAATTAAATACTTTAGGATTAGATTCATTTTGAATATCAAAGTCTAAAATTTCAGATTCTAGGTTATAGCATTTAACCCCAGAGTTATCAGAAATGAATAAGTCCATTAACTCATCGTTATTGAAATTTGTGGCGTAAAAGCTAGAACTTTCAAGTTCCGATGTTTTGATTTTGGTTTGATTTCCTTTTAATGTGGTTAACCATACATTACCTCTGATGTCAGAGGTGTAAATATTGCCCGTTTTTTTATCAATAAAGAATGCTTTTTTTATAGGTATTTTTCCAATGTCAATACGTTTTTTTCCATTTCGTCCAACAATCTTAGTATTGCCGTCACTATCCATTACATAGATATAGTCTTTACCTTTAATATTAGCATATTGAATCTGATGACTAATTGGCTTTTTCAGCTTTTCAAACTTCCATCCAGAAACAAGTTTTCCTTCTTTAGAATAATTATATACCATCCCATTTTCAGAAGGAATTAAAATTCGATATTTCCTGTTCTTGTCATAGTCTAATAAGGTATGACCTCTTTTAGCTTTCGAGCTAAGTCTTATAGGGTAGTTTTCTACATCTCTTCCCAGTCTATCAATAATGTACAAACTGTCTTCAGTGTTGAAGATATATTGAAGCTTTCCGTTTTTGTAAAAATCCATTTGATCGACTTTATCTAAGATAATGCCGCCTATTTGCTTTTTCCATAAAACTTTACCTTTTGAACTTACTAAATAGATTATCTTTTTATCATCTTGAATAACTATATTGTTCTTTTTACTGCTGTGATTGTATACAACTTGAGGCGAAATAGTAATGTTATTATCCAAATTCACAATCCAGTCTAGTTGAGTTTCTTCAGCTTGATTGGACTCATATTGTAATACAACATTATTATAAAACAGTTCGTTTTTGGAGCTCAATTGATAAACAAATCCGCTGACATTTGACCAGTTTTCTTTTACTATAAAACTCTTCCATTTTTTCTTAACTAAATCGTTCCAATTACCCATGGATGGATTGGTGTAGTAGAGGAAGTTACAGCGAGAGCCTATTTGATCTTTAAAATTAATGAATGTGGAATTATTGTCCAACACCTTTTTAGAAAGAAAATTATTTATGAATGCTTTGAGAGATGAAGCTGAATTGGCAAATATAAGATAGCCGTCAACATATGTGAAGTAATTTTCGTTGACAGTATTAAACATTTGACCATATAATTTTGATAAAACATTATTGATTTCAAATTTAGATATTTTATATCCTCGATAATTTTCAGAGAATGGCTTGTTTTCTGTTTTTGGATTGATGTGGTTGAGTAATTCTTCCGATTCTTTTTTAGATTTAATGAATATAAAATCGTCGGATTTACCTGAAGATGAAAATGTGCTGATTGTGCCCATTTCATTTAAAACCATTCCATTAAAGTAATTCTCAATATCTAGGTCGTAAGCAGATTTTATATCAGAGAGTGCCTTATTATGTTCATATAGGTTGTTGTGTTTTGCTAAAAAATCTTTGTAATTGGTATAGAATAATTTAAAATCTTCAATGCCTAAAGCTGTGATTTTGTATGTGTTTCTTGGAGCTACTTTGCTTATTTCTATTTTTTGTTCAAGTTGGCCAAATAATGAGGTCAAGTAATTCGATGAAGAATCTTCAACTAATGTGAATCCTGAGAGGGTTAAATTATTATCGGATGTTTCTAAATCAAGTTCAGCCCAATTTGCCCATCTACTAATCCATTTTTCATCTGATTTTAAAAGTTTTGAATTTTGAGATAGAAGCTTAGATAAATTAGCGTAGTTGATATAGATATGTTCTCCAGCAAATGTGCTTTTTGTGCTCTGTACTTTTATGAATTCTGAGTTGTCCAGTAGACTAATCTCATTATTCAATTGTCTTATTCCGTCTTCAATTAGCAAAGAAGAGGAGCTCATAAACAAGATGTCTTTATGATGACACAAGTTCCAGTTGTTTTCTAATTCAAAAACTTTAACTCCATCATACTCTCTGCTTTTGAAATTGCCAATTAAAGAATCATTCGTTTCTATAAGTTTTAATTCTTCGGCAGTACAAGCAGTAGAGATAAATATATAGAAGTCATTAGTAGAGTGATGGAGTGATAAATAGAGTTTCTGATTGTTTATAAAGTGGTTTAATTCTTCTGAATTTTGAACTTTACTCGAAAGCTGTTCTATTGTTTTTTTGATTTCTATCCAGTTATTAGAATTAGAAATAGTGTTCCAAATGGTAGTATTTTCTATTTCATTTAATGATGAGTTCCAATTGTCGGTTTCTACTATTACAGCAGCGCTAATTGGTATAGATTGAATAGCGTCTGTGGTTTGTTCGTTGAGTTCTTGATATTTTTTATATAGTAAGAAAAAAATAATCCCAACTAAAAGGCTTAAAATTAGGACAACTGTGCTTTTGTTTAGCTTCATAATATATGATGAGATTGACAGCTCAAATTTAAGTAATTATAAATTGTATCAAAATTCAATTTTGATTTGGGTGGGAAGTAATTGATAGCTTTTTCTGTGGTGTTTGCTAATACCTATTTTACCAATAGCTGCTCTGTGTTTTGCTGTTGGATAACCCTTATTGTTTTTCCAATCGTATTGAGGGAAATCCGAATCTAAATCTATCATTAATTCATCTCTATAATTTTTAGCAAGTACTGATGCTGCCGCTATTGAAGCGTATTTTGAGTCTCCTTTAACTATACACAAGTGTTCTATGTTTTTGTATGGGTTATATCGATTTCCATCAATGAGTAATAAATCTATATTTCCTTTTAGCTTTTCTATTGCTCTATGCATAGCAAGAAAAGAAGCGTTAAGAATATTAATTTCATCAATTTCTTGAGGGGATACGATACCTATTGCCCAGCAAATGGCTTTTTCTTTAATGATAGGCTCGAGTAATTCGCGTTGCTTGTGAGTGAGTTGTTTTGAATCGTTAAGTAGTATGTGCTTGAAGTTTGTAGGCAGTATTACTGCTGAAGCTACTACAGGACCAGCTAAACATCCTCGACCGGCTTCGTCACAACCAGCCTCAATGAGCCCTTTGCTATGAAAGGCTTTTAGCATTTATGATTTTACACGCTCAGAGTAAGCCCCTTTTCGAGTGTCAATTTTTATTTTGTCACCAATGTTTATAAACAATGGAACATTTACAGTAGCTCCTGTTTCTACTGTGGATGGTTTTAATGCGTTTGTTGCCGTGTCGCCTTTAATTCCCGGTTCAGTGTAGGTGACTTCTAAAACTACTGATGCAGGTAAGTCACAACCTAATATCTTTTCTTCTTCTGCGTGGAAAAGTATATCAGCATTTTCTCCTTCTTTTAAAAATTCTGGGGCGTTAATGAGTTCTTTATTGAGAAAAACTTGTTCGTAATTGTCTGTATTCATAAAATGAAAAGTATCTCCATCGGCATAAAGAAATTGATGTTTTCTATTTTCTATTCTAATAATATCAATTTTTACTCCAGCTGTGAATGTATTGTCAAGTCGTCTTCCGTTAGTAAGATTTTTCAACTTGGTTCTCACAAATGCAGGTCCTTTACCTGGTTTAACGTGTTGAAACTCTACAATTTGCCATAAGTCATTGTTATGTTTTATGCAAAGTCCGTTTCTGAAATCTGATGTTGTTGCCATATTTATTATTGTTTGTATCCTTTTATAATTCCTCTTTCTGATTCACTAATGAAATGGATTATATTTTCTCTTTCTTCACTTTCAGGAAATTCTTTTTTTATTTTTTCTAAAGCTTGAGAATAGTTTAAATTGGATTGAAAAATAGTTCGATAAACATTCTGTATCTCTAATATTTTTTCTTCGCTAAAGCCTTTTCTTGATAGTCCGATAGAATTAATTCCGATAAAACTTAGTGGTTCTTTTGCCACTTTAATATATGGTGGAACATCCTTTCTTACTAGTGAACCGCCAGAAATCATGGCGTAAGAGCCGATTTTTACGAATTGATGAATAGCACTTATTCCGCCAATAATTGCGTGTTCAGCAATCTCTACATGTCCGCCTAATTGAACGCTGTTTACAAGAATAACATTATTAGCAATGTGACAATCGTGAGCAATGTGAACGTAGGCCATAATAAGACAATTTTCTCCAATTGAAGTTACTCCACTAAAATCAGTTGCTCTATTAATAGTTGCAAACTCTCTTACGGTGGTATTATCTCCAATGCTAACTACACTTTTTTCGCCAGAAAATTTTAAATCCTGAGGTATCGCTGAAATAACCGCTCCCGGAAAAATGTTGCAGTTATTGCCTATTCTAGCGCCATCCATGATAGTGACGTTAGAACCAATCCAACAGTCATCACCAATCTCTACGTCATCACTTATACTTACAAATGATTCAATTTTTACTCGTTTACCGATTTTTGCTTTGGGTGATATATTTGAAAATGTATGTGACATTAAACTACTTTACTTTTTTTATTTGAGCCATTAATTCAGCTTCCATTACGAGTTTGTCACCAACAAAAGCTTGTCCAAACATATGACATATTCCTCGTCTTATAGGACTTATTACCTCTGATTTGAAAATTATAGTATCTCCTGGTAAAACTTTTTGTTTGAATTTTACTTTATCAATTTTCATAAAGTAGGTAAGATAATTTTCAGGATCTGGAACAGTGCTTAACAATAAGATTCCACCAGCTTGTGCCATAGCTTCTATTTGAAGAACACCTGGCATTACCGGAGCACCTGGAAAATGACCGTTAAAAAAATCTTCGTTCATGGTCACATTTTTAATCCCAACAACGTGTGTGTCACTTAATTCCATTATTTTATCAATCAGTAGAAATGGGGGTCTATGTGGTAACATGTCCATAATCTGATGGATATCTTTTACTGGAGTTTGATTAGGATCGTAAATTGGGGCTTCTTTTTTCATAATTTTAATTAATTTCTTAGCAAATGCAATATTAGATTTGTGTCCTGGTTTGATAACTTTAAGATGACCTTGAATATGTCCTTCAATAAGAGCTAAGTCTCCTATTACATCTAAAAGTTTGTGTCTAGCCGGTTCGTTTTCATATCTTAAATCTATATTATTTAGAATTCCTTGCTTTTTAACTTCTATATTTTTCTTATTAAAAATATCTGCTAATTTAAGAAGTTCTTTAGAATTTATTTTTTCTTCAACAAAAACAACAGCATTATTAAGACTGCCGCCTTTGATTAATCCTTGTTCATAAAGGGGCATTATCTCATGCAGAAATACGAATGTTCTTGCATCAGAAATTTCTTTTGTGAAGTCTTTCAAACTGTTTAGTTGTGCAGAGGATACTTGCAATACTTTAGATTGGTAATTTATTTGAACGTCAACTTTAAACTCTTCAGCAGGTTCAAGTATATATTCACTTCCAGTTTCAGAATCTTTGAAACAGAGTGTTCTATTAACTTTATAAACTTTTTTTATGGCATTTTGCTGTTTTAGTCCAGCTTCAGATAACACTTCAATATATAATTTCGAGCTTCCATCTAAGATAGGGAGCTCAGGACTATCAATTTCTATATCTAAATTATCTATTTCTAAACCTGCTAATGCAGCGAGTAAATGTTCGGTAGTTTGAACAATGGCATCATTTTTCTTTAGCTGTGTTCTCCTATTAGTTTCGTCAAGATTAGATAAAGAAGCTTCTATTACAGGATTGTTTTCTAAGTCAGTGCGAATAAACTTTATCCCAGAATTTATAGGCGCTGATTTAAAGGTAAGGGTAGACTTAACACCTGTGTGAAGACCATATCCACTAATAGATTTTGTAGTGGATATAGTGTGCTGATAATTTGGCATTTATTTACTTAGTATATTATTTAGTTCTTTTTCAATTCTATTTACCAAACTATTTAGTTTTGGAAGTTGTCTAAAATAGACATATGCTCTTTTATAGTCAGAAATAGAAAAAGCAGGTGACCCTTGAACTATTTCATTGTTTTTAATATTGGATTGGATTCCAGATTGTGCAGCAATTTTAACGTTGTTGCCTATTTTCAGATGACCAACAATTCCTACTTGACCTCCAATCATACAATTTTCTCCAATTTTTGTTGAACCAGCGACTCCAGATTGAGCGGCTATAACGGTGTTTTTTCCAATCTCAACATTATGAGCTATCTGAATAAGGTTGTCTAATTTGACACCTTGGCGTATAATAGTCGATCCCATTGTTGCTCTATCTATCGTTGTATTAGCTCCAATCTCAACATTATCTTCTATAATTACATTTCCTATCTGTGCGACTTTGGTATATTCATTTTCTGAGTTTGGTGCAAAACCAAAGCCATCACCTCCAATAATTGCTCCTGATTGTATGAAACATTTTTCGCCAATACTACAATGATCATAGATTTTTACGCCAGAGTATAAAATAGTGTCGTTCCCAATTGTACTATTTTCGCCAATATAACTATTCGGATAAATTTTAACATTATCTCCAATGGTCACATTATCGCTTATGTGAACATTAGCTCCTATGAAACATCTTTTGCCAATAGATGCAGATTTTTCAATGCTTGAAGTTTTGTGAATGCCTTCAATTTTATTTCTCGATTTACTGAATTCGTCTAACATGTAGGCAAAACTTTGATAAGCATCTTCAACAATGATCAGGTTTGTCGAAACTTTTGTTTTGTCAATTTCTAGATTTGAATTGACTATCACAGCACTAGATTTAGTGGTGTATAGGAACTCTTCGTATCTTTCATTTGCTAAAAAGCTTAAGCTTCCTTTGCTTCCTTCTTCTATTTTTGAAAGCATACTTATTTTGAAGTTGCTGTCTCCTACAACTTGTCCTTTTAGGATTTTAGCTATTTCACCTACTGTATAAATCATCTTTGATAAAAATAGTTCAAATATGTTGGTTTTTTGGGAAGCAATAAAAATATTTTTTAACGGTTTTGCATAATGCTGAAACCGTCGATTTATCCGCTGCTTCCATCAAGTCCTTTGTTATATTATCCTTGAACAAAATGTTTATATCAGAATCATTTAATTTATATGCATTGTTTGTTATTTCTCCTTCTAGAAAAAAGTAATCAACATTTTTAGCATCTATATCGTAGGATTCGATAATATTCTTTTTTGCTTTTGAAACAACATTAGCCTCCAACGGTTTGTCTAATAATTTTACTTTGAACAACTTTCTTTTTGCAATTATATTGGATAGAGTTGATAAAATTTTATCAGGATGATTTTGCCATTCTTTAATTGAGGCCATTATGTCGTAATCATCGAGTTCTGTAAATGCTTCAAATACTTTGGGGTTAGACTTAAAATCTTCAATAGAAAAATTATTTTTTAAGAATAGCTGAAAACTGCTAGTTCCAAATAATTCTACATTATTTTGGCTAAGTTCTTTTGCTCTTTGTAGAATCTTTATTAGCATCTGTTCTGCGCTAACTACTGTTTTATGAAAATACACTTGCCAGTACATTAAGCGTCTAGCAATAAGGAATTTTTCTACCGAATATATTCCCTTACTTTCAACAACTAACTTGTTGTTTACTACATCTAACATATTGATGATTCGTTCTGCACCAATAATACCTTCTTGAACTCCAGAATAAAAACTATCTCTATTTAGGTAATCCATTCTGTCCATATCAAGTTGACTAGAGACTAGTTGGTGTAGGTAAGATTTAGGATATTCGTCTTTAAAAATTTCGATTGCCAAGTCAAGCCTTCCATCAAACTCATCGTTTAGCCTGTCCATATAAAAGAGTGACAATTCTTCGTGAGTTACATGGTCAACAATACTATGCTCGAGAGCATGTGAATATGCTCCATGCCCAATGTCATGTAAAAGTATAGCTATTTTAGCTCCTTCTGCTTCTTTATCGCTAATGTCATGCCCTTTTGATCTCAAAACGTTTATTGCTTTTTGCATTAAATGCATAGCGCCAATAGCATGGTGAAAGCGAGTGTGAAGTGCTCCAGGATAAACAAGGCTGGTGAGTCCAAGTTGAGAGATTCTTCTAAGTCTCTGAAAGTAAGGGTGTTCAACTAAACTTAAAATAATTCCGCCCTGTAGACTAATAAAACCATACAATGGGTCGTTTATGATTTTTGATGATTCTTTCATTCAAAAAATAACTGTAATTTTAATCCTTGTAATTCTCGATGAAGATATGAATTTAAATGAAAAGATAACTATCCTGTGGGTTGATGACGAAATTGATCTTTTAAAGCCTCACATAATGTTTTTAGAAGATAAAGGTTATGTAATAGTAACAGCTAATAATGGTGTTACTGCTATTGAACTGGTCGAAAACAGGCATTTTGACTTAGTGTTTTTAGATGAAAATATGCCGGGCTTGTCGGGTTTAGAAACACTTATTCAGTTGAAAGATAAGCGTTCCAATATGCCTGTTATTATGATTACCAAAAGTGAGGAAGAAAGTATAATGGAAGAAGCTATAGGCTCAAAAATCTTGGACTACCTCATAAAGCCAGTAAATCCTAGCCAAATTCTTTTATCTATCAAAAAACATATCGATAGTGATCGTTTGGTCAGTAAAAAAACTAATGCTGATTATCAGAAGGAGTTTACATCAATAGGAATGAAGCTTGGCGGAGTGTTATCCAAAGAGGAGTGGATAGAATTGTTTAAAAAAATTACATTTTGGGAACTTGAACTTGAACGCTCAGGCGATGATGGTATGAAACAAATTTTGGAAATGCAAAAAGCTGAAGCTAATGCACATTTTTTCAAATATGTGAAATCTAATTATCAGTCTTGGCTAAAAGATGAAGATTCTACATTAATGTCACATCAGTTATTTAGACAAAAGGTTCTGCCAAATATTCAAGAAGATAAAAGTACATTCTTTATTGTTATTGATAATTTGCGATACGATCAGTGGAAAATGATAGAATCATCTATATCTTCAGAATTTAGAATAGATGAAGAATCGTTATACTTAAGCATATTGCCAACCGCAACTCAATACTCTAGAAATGCAATTTTTTCAGGACTCATGCCACTAGAGATGGAACGGCTACATAAAGATTGGTGGAAAAACGATACAGATGAGGGAGGTAAAAATATGTTTGAGGAGCAGTTTTTGTCTGCTCAGCTTCAACGTCTAGGAAAGGGTCATTTAAAAATGTCATACAACAAAATCACTAACATAGATGCTGGTAGGAAGTTAGCTGACAATATGCAAAATCTCTCTCACAACCAGCTCAATGTTATTGTATACAATTTTGTAGATATGCTTTCGCATGCTAGAACCGATATGAAAGTGATTAAAGAATTAGCAGAAGATGATGCTGCTTATCGTTCGCTAACGACCTCATGGTTTGAGCATTCACCATTAAAAGATATGATGACTTTTATCGCAAAAAATAAACATAAGCTGATTATAACTACAGATCATGGGACCGTTTTAGTCAAAAAACCAACTAAGGTTTTGGGCGATAAGGACATGACAACAAACCTACGTTATAAACAAGGTAAAAATATGAAGTATAATGCTAAAGAAGTTTATGAAATTGATAATCCAAAAGATGTATTTTTGCCATCTGTAAATATCAGTAGTAAATATATTTTTGCTCGAGAAGATTATTTCTTTGCATACCCTAACAATTTCAACTATTACGTTAATCATTACAAAGAAACCTTTCAACACGGAGGTATATCTCTTGAAGAAATGATTATTCCTATTGTAACTCTTAGTCCGAAGTAAATATGGAGTGGATTTGTACCGACCTATCTCAACTTGATTCGATAAGTGCTGAAATAATTAAGCTTTCCAAAAGTAAAAAAATAGCTTTTCATGCCTCAATGGGTGCAGGAAAAACGACACTTATTAAGTCTATCTGCAAAGAGCTAAAAGTAATAGATGTGGTTAAAAGCCCTACTTTTTCCATTGTAAATGAGTATATTAGTGAAATAAATGGAAAAATATATCATTTCGACTTCTATCGTTTGGAAGATAAAAGTGAGGCATATGATATAGGTGTGGAGTCTTATTTTGATAGTTCGGCATATTCTTTTGTCGAATGGCCATCTTTAATCGGAGATTTGTTGCCTTCAGATTTTGCACATATTTATATTGATGTAGAAAAGGAAAAAAGAATTATTAAATTAGTGTTCAATGACTAATATTTCATCTTTTGGAAGTGGTGATTTAATACCTCAAGAAGAAAAACTAGAATTAAAAAAACAAGCCAAATCTTTATTTATTGGCGTTCCCAAAGAAATTACATTTCAAGAAAGTAGAATTGCTATTGTGCCCGATGCTGTTCAGCTATTAGTTAGTCGTGGACACGAGGTTCTTATTGAAACCAAAGCCGGTGAAGGAGCTAACTTTTCAGATTCTGAGTTTAGTGAAGCAGGAGCAAAAATAGTTTATGATACCAAAGAAATTTATCAAGCTGATATCATTTTAAAAGTTGAGCCGCCAACAATCGAAGAGATTGAAATGATGAAAGGGCGTCAAACGTTAATTTCGGCACTTCAAATAACAACTCGTTCAAAAGAGTTTATTGAAAAATTGGCAATCAAAAAAATCAATTGCTTAGCCTACGAATTTATACAAGATGATTCAGGAATGATGCCGTTAATTCGCTCCATGAGTGAAATAGCTGGTAACACTTCAATTCTTATTGCATCCGAATGTCTTAGTAATGTGAACCATGGTAAAGGTTTGCTGTTAGGAGGTATTGCAGGTGTTACTCCTACAGAAGTTGTAATTATTGGCGCTGGTACTGTAGGTGAGTTTGCAGCACGTTCCGCTATGGGCTTGGGTGCCTCTGTTAAAGTTTTTGATAACTCTTTATCCAAATTACGACGACTGCAGAACGATTTAAATACTCGTGTTTTCACATCAATCATTCAGCCTAAAGTTCTTGCCAAGGCACTTAAAAGAGCTGATGTTGTTATTGGTGCTCTGCGCTCAAACGATAAGCGAACTCCTTGTGTTGTCTCTGAACAAATGGTTTCTGATATGAAAGAAGGATCAGTAATTATTGATGTAAGTATTGATCAAGGAGGTTGTTTTGAAACATCTGAAATTACAAATCATTCAAAGCCTATCTTCAATAAATTTGGGGTGGTTCATTATTGTGTGCCAAATATTCCCTCTAGAGTTGCACGAACGGCATCTTTTTCATTAAGTAATTTGTTAACTCCGATTATTCTTAAATCAGGAGATTTTGGAGGTTTGGATAATGTTATTATTTCTGATGTCGGTTTACGTCAAGGTGTTTATATTTGCCACGGAATGCTAACCAACAAAATGGTAGGCGAGTGGTTTGAATTAGATTACAAAGAAATAGACTTAATTATTGCCAGCATATAATGACTAGACGTTTTTTAATTTTCCTTTTTGGGGTATTACTTGGAGTAATGATTATCAGATTTGCTTTTCCGGGAAGATTTACTGAATATACTCAGTACTTTGATTTGGATTATAGGGTACTGTACCATCTAAATAACGATACTATATATATTAGTTCACAAGCTCAATGCCATTTAGACTGTCTTAACTTGGAGCAAAAAGACGTTTTAAATGTATTAAACGATGGTGAAGTTAATTTTGAAAAAAGTGATAAAGATGCAACGCCTTGTAAATATTACGTTGTTGAGAAAAAAAGCCTCAGTGTTGGTTTCGACCTTTGTGATGATAAAGTTACCTTAAAAGATTTTTCTTTATCTGATGATAGCTGTTCTTGCTATTAACAAGATCTTCTGTTTTTTTCTTTTATTATCAATGCAAGCTCTCTTCCTGTTTGCCCAGAGATTGATGTGTTTTCCTCCGCTCTTCTAATAAGGTAAGGTAATACATCTTTGATAGGACCGTATGGCATATATTTCGCCACATTATATCCATGTTTAGAAAGGTTGAAGCTTATGTGTTCGCTCATGCCTAATAGTTGAGAGAAGTAAACCCTTATATCCTTTTTAAGGATATTGTTTTCTGCCATAAGCTTTGTCAATAGGATAGAACTTTCTTCATTATGTGTTCCAGCACACAAAGCAATTTTATCAATATGACTAATGCAGAATGTGAGTGCTAAATTATAATCATTATCACAACTTTTTTTATCTTTTTGAATAGGGGATGGATAGCCCAATTCTTTAGCTCTTTCCCTTTCTTTTTCCATGTATGCACCTCTTACAATTTTTAAGCCAAGAAAGTAATTGCCGTTTTCAGCATCGGCATAGCTTTGCTTGAGGTAAGCAAACCTATCCCAACGGTACATTTGAAGAGTATTAAATACAATAGCTTTTTTGGCATTATATTTACGCATCATTGAAGTAGCTAAACTATCTATTGCATCTTGTATCCAACTCTCTTCAGCGTCAATAAATATGCGGACATTATTATTATAAGCTGTTGAGCAAATTGTTTTTATACGATTTTTAACCCTTTCGTATTCTTCTTTTTCTTCATTGTTGAGCTCTTCTTTTGCACTACTCACTTTTTCTAAAAGCTCCAAACGCGCTAGTCCTGAGGTTTTAAAGACAGCAAAAGGTATGTTATTCTCGTCTTTGGCCTTTAGTATTGTCCGAATAGTTTCTTGGGTTACTCTATTGAAGTCTTCTTCACTACTTTTACCTTCGACAGAATAATCTAAAATAGTGCCGATTTGATATTGTGCTAAATCTTTTATCCTTTTATCGCATGTGTCAATAGACTCTCCACCACAAAATTGTTCGAAAATAGTTTGTTTGATTAAGCCTTTTATAGGCAGTCGAAAGAAAAATGCAAGTTTTAAAAGTAAAGGGGATATTTTAACTAAAGTGTTATTGCTTACTAGTTTGAAAAGCCAATAGGACTTATTCAGTTGTTTTGTTGTTTTACTTTGAAAAGCAACTTCAGTATTTTCGAATGATAGTTGTTTCATTTTGTTTTTTGGCAAATCATCAAGCCATCTCTTATTGGCATTAAAATATGTTCTACTCTGTCTGAATTATGAATAAGTGTATTAAAATCTTTCAGAGCTTTAGTCTCTTGATCTTTGTCATTAATTTCCTCAACTACCTTACCACTCCATAGTACGTTATCTGCTATAATAAATCCGCCGATTGGCATTTTATCTATAACTATTTCAAAATACGTACTATAATTTTCTTTATCTGCATCAATAAATACTAAGTCAAACTCTTCATCAATGGTAGGGATTATTTTTGTTGCATTACCGATATGTTGAACAACATTTTCTGCTATACCTGCTTCTTTAAAGTAGGAAGAAGACATAGATGTTAATTCTTCATTAATATCGATGGTATGTAATTTGCCATTTGGTTGTAATCCTTCTGATAAACATATTGCTGAATAGCCTGTGTATGTGCCAATTTCTAAAATTGTTTTGGGACGTATCATTTTGCTAAACATACTTAATGCTCGACCTTGAAGGTGTCCCGACAACATTCTGGGAATGAGAACCTTTGCCCAAGTTTCTCTGTTTAGCTTTGCTAAAACGTCACTTTCTTTTTCAGTGTGTGAACAGGCGTATTGTTCTATTTTTTCAGGTAAAAATTCCATTATACTTTATATATAAGACTGGATAGATTGTCCAAGTTAAACACTTCGTTAGCTACGTTTACAAGTTCTTCGGAAGTAACATTTTCAATTTTATTTTTCACTAATTCAAAGGTATCAACTTTATTGTAAAGTAGCATACTTTTCCCCATTGCTAACATTAGATTTACTTCACTTTCTTGACCTATAGCAATTTGACCTATTAGTTGTTGTTTAGCTTTTTTTAGTTGAAGTGTTCCTAGTGGTTTTTCGCAAAATTTTATCAACTCTCTTTTAGCTAGCTTAATGCTTTTATTCATTTTGTCATTGTCTGACGCTAGATATATTGAAAATATTCCTGTGTCGCTGTAAGAAGTGTAGTTTGACTCAATTGAATAGGTGAATCCATATTTTTCTCTAATAGCTAAATTTAATCTTGAATTCATTCCGGGTCCGCCCAAAATATTATTTAATAAGATTAATGCTGTTTTTTTGGGGTGATTGACTCCATATGCTTCAGTTCCTAAAATACAATGCGATTGAAATCCTTTTCGTTCTACTTCTATTTCCTTCTTTCTATAATTTGAAAATGTGTTTTCTTCTCTTTTTAAATCCTTTTTAGGGATATTTGCAAAATGATTTTCAATGACTTTTATTAACTTACTCATGCTAATGTTTCCTACGGAACTAATTATTATCTCTTGAGTTAAGTAATTTTTATGCATAAAATCCTCAATCATTTTTTTGTCAAAAGATTGTATGTGTTTGGGGGTGCCCAATATGTTTTTGCCTAATGAATGATTGCTAAAGACTTGCTCTTCAAATTCATCAAAAATTAGTTCAGAAGGGTTGTCTTTGTAATAATTTATTTCATCGAGAACGACTATTTTTTCTTTTTCAAGTTCTTTTTTTGGAAAAATAGAATTAAAAGTAATATCACTCAACAATTCTAATGCTCTGCTATAATACTCGGGCATAAAAGAGGAGTAAATACAAGTTTCTTCTTTAGTTGTAAAGGCGTTAAGTTCACCACCAACATCTTCCATTCTACTTAGAATATGATATGCTTTTCTTTTAGAAGTCCCCTTAAAGATAACGTGTTCTATAAAATGAGCTAGACCTTGTTCTTGCTCGGTTTCATCACGGGAGCCTCCTTTTATAATAAGACCGCAGTGGGCTACTGCCCCAGTAGTTTTTTTATGAACTATCCTTATTCCGTTTTCTAGCTGATGATGATGAAAACTCATTTATTAATTGATTTCAATAAAAAAACTCGAATAGTTAACTATTCGAGTTTTTGAAAAAGATATATGATTTTATTTGGATGCCTTGGCATCTGACTTACAACATCCCTGTTTTTTCTTGTCGCAATTAGCAACTTTTTTACCTGTCTTTGTACAACAAGCATCTCCTTTAGAGCATTTTTTTGATGCAGATTTTTCTGCTTTGTCTTTAGAGCAGCTTTCTTTCTTTGCTGAGCAACACGCTTTTGAAGCTGTTTTATCAGCTTTAGCATCTTTGCTACAAGCTTTTGTTGATTTCTCAGAAGAACATTTCTTAACCTCTTCAGAAGAACACTTTTTTACAGTTTGTTCAACTTTTACATTTTCTACTTTGTCAGTGGTTGTTTGTGCAACTAGTGTGTTGCATAAAAATCCGACTAACATTATTAATATTAACTTTTTCATTTGTCTTAGTTTAATTTGAATTCGAATTTACGAAATTTTGTTTAATATCTGGCAATAACAGTTTTATTTCCTTTGACTACCTGGTCAAGTTCGACATTAATTTTTGTTCCAATAGGGAAAAATAAATCTACTCTAGAACCAAATTTAATAAAACCGAAATCTTCTCCTTTTTTGGCAGTGTCATTTTCTTTAGAGTACATTACAATTCTTCTTGCTAATGCGCCTGCTATTTGTCTAAATAAGACCGCTATTTTATCATTTTCGACAACTACTGTAGTCCTTTCGTTTTCTGTTGATGATTTTGGATGCCAAGCTACTAGATATTTTCCTGGATGGTATTTTGCATATTGTACTTTTCCATTTATTGGGTATCTATTTACATGAACATTTATAGGTGACATGAAAATGGAAACCTGAAGACGTTTATCTTTAAAATATTCGGTTTCTTCAACTTCTTCTATAACTACAACTTTTCCATCTGCTGGTGCTACCACCTCATTTTCTGAGGCTTCCACTTTTCGTACAGGATTTCTGAAAAATTGAAGGATTAGGAACATGAATATTAATGAAGCAATTAGAAAAATAGTATTGAGCCATTCTATTGCAAAACTTGATACAGCATAATTTAATGCAATTAGGATAATTATTGTTGTAAGAATAATTCTGTAACCTTCTTTGTGAATTAATTTCATAATATGAATAATTTGAAAAAATATACGATTGGAATAACGAATAATACACTGTCAAAACGATCTAAAATACCACCGTGACCAGGTAATAAATTTCCGCTATCTTTTGCATTTGCAGAACGTTTTATCATAGATTCTATTAGGTCGCCAATAACTGAACATATACATACAATAGCTGCTAGCAATAGCCATTCATATGTGTTTATTAATAAAATGTATTGACTTAGGACGTATGAACCTATAAGGCATAAAATTAACCCGCCAAAGACCCCTTCCCATGTCTTTTTTGGGGATATACGTTCTAGCAACTTATGCTTTCCAAAATTTACTCCTGCGAAATAACCGCCTACATCACTAAGCCATACTAAAATAAATATACTTAGAGTTAATTCATAATTGTATTCATTATTATCGTTAAAAGCTAAAAATATTAGAATAGATAGAGGTATAGCTACGTAAATAACGCCTAGAATTGTTAGCCCAATATTTACAAAGCTAATATCTTTGTTTCTGAATAGTTCAAAAGCAAATAATAAGAATGTCATTAGTAGCGATATGCTTATTAAAATTAGGCTTATTTCTTTATCAATAAAGTGAGAAATGGAAGCAAAAAACACGCTAATTGCTATGGCAAAGCCTGCGACTTTTTGAGGTCGAATATCTTTATTTTCTACTAATTGGTAAAACTCTTTCAAGCCAATTATAAGTACAACAAAGAAGAATAAAAAGAAAGTATATTCACTAATTACAAGACTCCCAATTAACGAGATTCCATATAATAGACCTGTAATGGTTCTAGTGACTAAATTACTTTTCGACATCTTTTATTATTTCTAGAGCCTTCTCAAAATCAGTGTCCATTACTTTTAATTCTGCTTCTCCAAAGTTCAGATAGGATGAGTCAATTTTGTTTACGATGACAGAATGGATTTCGTGTTCAGATAATTTGCCTTTAATAATCTCTATTTGATAAGGTTTATTTGTCGTTACTAGCGTTATCCACTTGTTTTGGCTCATCTTTTTTTTCTTTTGATTCGTCTTTTTCTTCTATTTTCTTGTCCCATGGTCTTGGTCCAAAAATATCAAGCAAATCTTCTTTAAAGATAACTTCTTTTTCTAAAAGTAATTCGGCTAATTTAGTGAGTTTATTTTTGTGCTTTTTTAATAGTTTTAATGTTTCTTGATAACAGTCTTCTACTAGTTTACTTACTTCATCATCTATCAACTTAGCAGTTGACTCACTGTATGGTTTGCTAAAACTTTCTCTTCCACTTGAATCATAAAAACTGATATTTCCAACTTTATCACTCAATCCGTATACAGAAACCATAGAATAGGCTTGCTTAGTGACCTTTTCTAAATCACTTAGTGCACCAGTAGAAATTTTATCGAAAATAATTTTTTCTGCTGCTCTGCCACCTAAAGCTGCACACATCTCGTGTCTTAATTGTTCAGTAGTTGTTAGTTGTCTTTCTTCAGGTAAATACCACGCAGCTCCTAACGAACGACCTCTAGGAACAATAGTTACTTTAACTAAAGGCGAGGCGTATTGCATGAACCAACTTACTGTAGCATGACCTGCTTCGTGGAATGCTACTGTTCTTTTTTCATCTTCTGAAATGATTTTATTTTTCTTTTCTAAACCACCGATGATTCTATCTACTGCATCCAAGAAGTCTTGTTTTTCAACAATTTTTTTGTTTTTTCTAGCAGCTATCAAGGCTGATTCATTACATACATTTGCTATGTCAGCCCCTGAGAATCCGGGTGTTTGTTTGGATAAGAAATCAACATCAACATCTTTTGCTAATGTTAGTGGTTTAACGTGAACTTCGAAAATTTCTTTTCTTTCATTAAGATCTGGCAAGTCCACAAAAATTTGTCTGTCGAATCTTCCCGCTCTTAGTAGTGCTCTATCTAGAATGTCTGCTCTATTGGTAGCGCCGATAACAATAACTCCTGAGTTAGTTCCGAATCCATCCATTTCAGTCAATAACTGATTTAGGGTGTTTTCTCTCTCGTCATTACCACCTGTAATATTACTTTTTCCTCTTGCTCTCCCTATCGCATCTATCTCATCTATGAAAATAATAGAAGGCGATTTCTCTTTAGCTTGTTTGAATAAATCACGAACTCTTGAGGCACCTACTCCTACAAACATTTCTACAAAGTCAGAACCTGAAAGAGAAAAGAAGGGTACTTGTGCCTCTCCTGCAACAGCTTTTGCTAGTAAAGTTTTCCCTGTTCCTGGAGGGCCTACAAGAAGAGCTCCTCTAGGGATTTTTCCGCCGAGTGCAGTGTATTTTTTGGGATTTTTTAAAAAATCAACAATTTCTTCTACTTCTTCTTTAGCACCTTCTAGTCCAGCAACATCTTTAAAGGAAACATTGACTTTGGTCTTGTCAAATAGTGTTGCTTTAGATTTTCCTATGTTGAAGATTTGTCCGCCAGCGCCACCAGCACCACCACCCATCCTTCTCATAAAGAAGATCCAAATAGCAACCATAATCAGGATTGGGAAAATCCAGCTAAAGGCATCGCCAATGACATCTTTTTGAGTAGTATACTTGATTTCAACTTTATCTTCTTCTTGAAAATTTAATTGAGCCTCTTTTAGTTTTTCTTCTAGCTTGTCTGGAGAAGAAATTTGAAAGAAATAGTGAGGGCCTTCATTAACAGAGTTTCCTAAGGATTTTTTGCTAACACTCTTGTATTTGTCTCTTTTGAGGAGGTCTTTTTTGATATAAATTTGTGCAATATCTCTATTTACAACAACGATTTTTTCTACTTCTTTAGTTTGAAGCATGGTTCTATTGAATTCCTGCCAAGAGGTTTCGCTAGTCGTATTGATGTTCAGAATTTGAATGCCAAAAAATAATACAGCAATAATGGCATAAATCCAATAGAAGTTAAATTTTATACCTTTTGGTTCTTCTTTTTTATTTTTCATCCCTTATGCAGTTTCTTTAATGAGTTGAATCTTAGCGTCACCCCACAATTTTTCAATATTATAATACTCTCTTATTTCTTTTTGGAAAATATGTGCTACAACATTTCCATAGTCCAGAAGTATCCAGTCACCATTTGTAAGTCCTTCTTTGTGCCAGGGTTTTTCTTTTACTGTCTTTAATGTTTCTTCAATTACAGAATCTGCTATTGCAGAGGCGTGTGTATTTGAAGTTCCATGACAGACAATGAAAAAATCACATACCGATGATTCTAAACCTCTTAAGTCAAGACTCACAATTTCTTTAGCTTTGATTTCTCGCATTCCTTCAATGATTACATTAGCAAGGATGTCAGATGTTTTTAGCTCTTTTTTGATACTCATTAAATAGTTTAGAAATTATGATTCTTATTTAAGGGGCAAAAATACAGAAATTTATCCGTTAATTTGTTTAATGGATTGCTTGTTTGTAGGACAAAACATTATTGAACTCACATCTGTTGATTCGACGAACTCTTACCTTACTAAATTAACATTGGATAATTTTTTGCCTGAGGGTACTGTCGTTATAACAAATCAACAGCTTGAAGGAAGGGGACAGAGAGGTAATAGTTGGTTTTCTGAGTCAAATAAATCATTGATTGTCAGTGTATTACTTCTTCCAAAGATTGATTTAAAGAGACAGTTTCTGTTCAATAAATTCATAGCGTTATCTGTTTGTCAAGCTATAAATCATTATGGACTTTCCGCTAAAATTAAGTGGCCTAACGATATCTTTGTCCGTGATAAAAAACTTTCAGGAATCCTTGTCGAAAATACTGTTCGGTCTAATAAAATTGATAAAAGTATTGTGGGAATTGGCGTTAATGTCAATAACAACCTTAAAGCTATTTCCAACGCTACTTCTTTAGAGTTGTGCTTGAAAAACCCTCCGTCTATTAATGAGCTACTCGTTGTGTTATGTGGGAAAATCGAAAAAAATTATTTTCTATTCAAACAAGATTCTGCATTAATCAATCAATTGTATCATGAAAACCTTTATATGAAAGAGCAATTGCAAATGTTTGTCAAAGGTGAAGAATCATTTAGTGGAGTCATTAAATTTGTAAATGAATCTGGTCAGTTGGTTGTTGACGTAGATGGTCAACAGGAATTTTATAATATGGGAGATATAAAGTTTATGATTTAATCTCTTTCAACTTTTCAGCTAATAAGTTTAAGAAATTAGTTAACGGTTTAGCTACCATCATCTTCATCATTGGATTAAGCTCTGCTTCAAAATGAAATTGTGCAATACATTGAGACTCCCCTTCCTTTTTTAAAGAGCAACATAGGGTAAAAGGTAATTTACCATCTTCTGCACTCATCTTCACACTGCTAAAAGGTGTTCTTTCGCTAATTTTAAGTTTTATGTTAGGCATACCTTGAACGCTAAACGAACATGTATCTTGAGTAATTTTAACATCTTGGACTTGCGGAGGCATGAGCTCTGCAAAGTTGGTGAAATCGCTAATGAAGTTAAAGATTTCTTCGTCGGTGTTATTTATCGTTACAGCTTGACTTTCGATTAAACTCATTTATTCCATGTTGAGGGGTCTTCTCGCCACTCTTTAAGCATTTCAACATCACTATTTGTGATATATTTAGTGTCTAAAGCTTGGTCGATTAGAGTGTTATAGTCACCTAGTGTGAATAGTTCGCAATTGGCGTTTTCAAAACTTGTTTTAGCATGTTCAAAGCCATAGCTGAAGATTGCTCCCATGCCATTTACTTTAAATCCACCGTCTCTTAGTGCTTGTACTGCTGCTAGACTACTTTTGCCACTGCTAATTAAATCTTCAATAACAACCACAGATTGTCCGCTTTCAACTTTTCCCTCGATAAGGTTCTTGCGTCCATGTTCTTTAGCTGAAGCTCTAACGTACACAAATGGCACACCTAATTCTTGAGCTACAAGTACACCATGAGCAATTGCGCCAGTTGCCACTCCAGCAATAACATCAGGCTTGCCGTATCTGGTCAAAATACCTTCTACTAAATGCTGACGTATGAACGTTCTTACCTCAGAATGAGAGAGGGTAATTCTATTGTCACAGTAGATTGGAGAATTCCAGCCTGAAGCCCAAACAAAAGGCTCGTCAGGATTGAGAATTATAGCTTTGATTTGCAATAATGATTTTGCAACTTGCTTAGCAGTTTCAACGTCTAAAATCATGGTGCTAATGTATGAAGTTTTTATAAATCATCATTCCTTAATTATATCAAATTCTACCGCTCGAGAGAACTACAAACATTATGATTTTAATGCCGCTTTTGTTTGGGCTAGTTTTCTAAATAATTTATCAGATGACGAGCCCTTAAAATTATGGGTTTATTCTGATGATTTGGATTTAGCTTGGGCTAGTTTTAAATCAGAGTTTACTCTTATAAAAGCAGCTGGAGGTTTAGTGCAAAATGAGGGCAATTATCTTTTTATATATAGAAATGGCAAGTGGGACTTGCCAAAAGGTAAGTTAGAACCCAATGAAGATATTGCAGAGTGTGCTGTAAGAGAAGTGGAGGAAGAATGTGGTGTGGATGATGTTTCAATAGAGTCTAAACTTTTACAGACTTATCATACGTATTCTATGCAGGGTGAAATGATTTTAAAAGAAACACATTGGTATTTGATGAAATCGACTTATTCAAAAGATTTTTGTCCACAGACAGAGGAGGGTATAGAAAAAGTAGAATGGAAAGGTGTAAATGATATCCCTCAATTAATGAAAAACTCATTTTCTAATATTCAAAGAGTTCTTGATTCAGCAAAAATTAGAGGTTGATTTCTTTTGGAACAAATTGGCTAACATCACCGCCATTTTTAATGACATCTCTTACTAATGTTGAGCTGATATGAGAATATTCGGGTTCTGTTATAATAAATATGGTTTCTATGTTTTTTTTCATAGAATGATTCATTTGTGCAATTCCTTTCTCATATTTAAAGTCATGAGAATCCCTTAACCCCCTTAGGATATAATTAGCTTTCTCAGTCATGCAATGGTCAATGGTAAGGCCTTCATACTTCATAACCCTTACGTTATTTTCTTTTGCAAATACAGCTTCTATCCATTGAACTCTTTCTTGGATAGAGAAGTATTCATTTTTAGTAGAATTAATGCCTACACTTATTATAATCTCATCAAATAAAGGCAGAGCTCTCAAAACAATAGATTGATGACCTTTGGTGAAAGGTGAAAAAGAACCAGGAAAAACAGCTATTTTTTTACTCATGCGTTAAAGTTAAAAAAACTAAACATTACTCGACCATATTGGCGAACATTTTTAAAATTTTCATTATCGCTAAAATCAGTGTGTTTGTCATGTTCGATAACTAATATCCCATCGTCTTCTAATAGTTCTCGAGAGAAAATATGATTAGGAATATCTTTTATTTTGTTTAAATCATATGGTGGGTCAGCAAATATGAAATTGTATTTTTCTTTGTTAGATTTAATAAATCTAAAAGCATCAGATCGAATAACTTTATTATTTAGACTTAACTCCTTATTTATCTTTTTAATGAACTGAATACAATGAAAATTAAGGTCGACTGAAGTGATAGAAGGGCAGCCTCTTGATGCAAATTCATATCCTATATTTCCTGTGCCTGCAAACAGTTCTAACAATTTAACGTTTTCAAAGTCTACCAAATTGTTGAGTATATTGAATAGACTCTCTTTTGCAAAATCGGTTGTTGGTCTAACCGGCAAATTTTTTGGACCAATAATGGATTTACCTTTATATTTTCCTCCTATTATTCGCACAAATGTTGGTGTAAAAGGGTGTAATATTCATGATTATCTAAAGAGTTAATATTTGGACTTAGCTTAACTAATCGTTTTGAAAAGTTTATGGTCCGAATATAGGTGTAAGCCAAATTATAAAACTCAGAGTCTTTTTTGACATCACCCATTAACTCTAAAACTAACTGTTCTGGATTTAAATTTATTTGCTCACAAACAAATAATATAAAGTATATACAGTCATGTGCATTTTTATGATTAAAAACATTGAAGTAAACGAGTTTAGAATGGTCTATAACAGTTATGTGCATCTGTTTATAGTCGACATTTACAATCATTTTCTTAACCTCATTATTTTTGTTGTTTGCCAACATATTTGGTATATGGATGGAGCTGAAATGTTTTACCGTTGATTTCGAAAAATAAGTGGTGATTATTTCTTGTTCGGCTGTAGAAATGCCGTATACAGAATAGCTATCAATTTGTGGTATTTCGTCAGCTAATACTTCTAGTTTTTCTGATCGAATATGATTAAATTCTAAATAGCTTTTTTTGTCCTCATTTTTATATAGTGTTGAGGGGATTAAGGTGAATTTTTTAGTGCTTATTGTAATGTTGCTCGAGGCGTATTCACGCATAATCCACTTATTACTTTCAATAGATTTTTCGATTTGAGACAAAGGATAATTATATGATTCAAGACCAAGAATTTCAGAATCTTTGTGAATACAAAAAGAAAATCCATTCAAACCAATTTGAATGGATATGTGACAATCGTCAACTATAGAAAGAGCTTCTAAAGCTTTTAAATCAAAAAGCGAATGGATTGGTTTATTCACCCCAGTTTCCATTGATAGATACTTCCGACATCGAGCCTACTCTTATTATATTGTTTAAGTCAATACCTTTGTTAGTGGCATCTAGTCCGTTAAGAAAAGTAGTGTAAGTTGTGGATACTTCAAAAACCTGAACTACGACTTTACCTTTTTCAATATTTCCTGATTCTATGTTAAACATCTCATCTGAAAAAGGAACAATAGGAAGTTTATCTAAATCAAACGGGAATCGACTATCTCTAGTGTCTAAATAATCTTGGTTGAAAATGGTTTGATATGCAGGAACAAATACAGTATCTCTACTAATGATTCCAGCTGATAGAGCTTGGCTTTCAGTGAGAGAATCAGGCGTTTCACCTATAGCTTTTACAACGGCTAAAGAATCATTTTTAACAAATGACAATAAGCTGTTAAAATCTCCAGCATATACTCTGTATTTATCTTTGAATGCTATTTGAGCTGTTCTTATATCTTTTAAGTCTTGAACAACAGCTGACTTACGGTAGTTTGTTTCTTCTTGAAATTCTTTCAAGCTAATAGGGCTTCTGTATACTAACCAAGCCAAAATGATAATGACTGGCCAAAGTATTAACTGTATTGTTTTTCTGTTCATGATTTTCATATAAGTTTACTTAGGCAAATCTACAATTTTTTTTAAGGATAATATTGGTAGATTTGTATCTACTTCACATAATCGATGAATAAGGCAAAATTAGTTCAACTCTTAAATAAAAAATTTCCTTTTGAGCCCACTTCTCAGCAATCGGAAGTGATCAATCAATTGTCTGAATTTGTTGAAAATTCATCAGCTAATAGTCTTTTTCTTCTTAAGGGCTATGCAGGTACAGGTAAGACTACACTGGTTAGCTCACTCATCAATAGTTTATGGTCGGTTGGTAAAAAAGTGGTTTTGTTAGCGCCAACAGGCCGAGCAGCTAAGGTGCTTTCTGTTTATTCCAAAAAAAGCGCATTTACCATTCACAAAAAAATATATTGGATGCGTACGAATTCCCAAGGAAATACCTATGTGACTTTACAAGAAAATAAGCATACCAACACTATTTTTGTTGTTGACGAGGCATCTATGATTCCTGATTCTTCTGATAAGGGTTTTGGAGGAAGAATATTGCTAGATGATTTGATTGAGTATGTATATTCGGGTGTCATGTGTAAGCTCATTCTTATAGGTGATACTGCCCAGCTGCCACCTGTACATTTAGAAATTAGTCCAGCTCTGGATGAAAATCTATTGGGTTTAACTTACAGAAAAGATGTTTATTCTGCTGAACTAACTCAAGTGGTTAGGCAACAATCTTCGTCATTAGTTTTAGAAAATGCTACTCAGTTGAGGGATAAAATCAAGGATAATAATTTTAGCACGCCCAGTATCAAATGTAACAACGAGGTAATAAGGTTAGATGTTGGGATGGATATTCAAGACGCCTTGGAAGATGCTTATTCACAAAGTGGTGTAGAGGGTACAGTTGTCATATGTCGTTCCAATAAAAGAGCCAATTTATACAATCAGCAGATTAGAGCTCGAATAAGAGGGCAGGAGGATGAGCTATCAACGGGTGACTTTCTAATGGTTGTCAGAAATAACTACTTCTGGTTGCCTGAAGGGAGCAAAGCGGGGTTTATTGCTAACGGTGATATGGTTGAGGTGATGCGTATTTACGAAATTAACGAACTTTATGACTGCAGGTTTGCAAGAATTTCTGTTCGCTTGGTGGATTATCCTGATGAAGAAAACCTAGAGTGTATTGTACTTTTAGATGTTCTTACTTCAGAATCTCCTGCAATGACCTATGAGCAATACAAGAAGTTTTATGACGAGGTGGCAAAAGATTATACAGATATTCCAAAACGAGCTCAACGTAACAAAGAAATTAAGTTAAACCCTTACTTTAATGCTTTACAAGTTAAATTCGCTTATGCTATAACTTGTCATAAATCACAGGGAGGGCAATGGGAAAATGTATTTGTTGAACAAGGTTATTTTACCTCCGATATGTTAAGTAAAGAATATTTCAGATGGTTATATACTGCGCTTACTAGAACTACAAAAAAGTTACATTTGATTAACTTTAAAAAAGAATTTTTCAATTAGATATGAAGAAGTTAGTTTCAAGATTGATTCTTAATCTTATAGGTTGGAAGGTAGTGGGTGATATCCCTTCCGAAAAAAAATACGTCATTATTGTATCTCCACATACTAGCAATTGGGATTTTATAATTGGCAGATGTTTTGGTTATATGCTTAAAATAGAGGTCAAATTTCTAGCAAAAAGTCAATTGTTTCGTTTTCCTTATGGATGGATTTTTCGTTGGCTTGGTGGTATTTCTGTCGATAGAACAAAACACAATAATTTGGTTGCCTATGCCATCGACTTGTTCAAATCTTCAGATGAATTAGTATTGGGTCTTGCACCTGAGGGTAGTCGCTCCAAAGTAGATAAATGGAAACTCGGTTTCTACCATATTGCTGTTGGAGCTAATATACCCATCGCATTAGGTTTTCTTGATTTCAAAACTAAAGAGGCAGGTGTGCAAACAATGTTTTATCCGACAGGAGATATGTCTAATGATCTTCAGCAAATAGAAAACTTTTACAAAAAAGTTACTCCTAAATATCCGGAAAAGTACAATCCCAAAATTTTCTAATTCACTAAAGTGAATTTAGGAGTATCTCTAGTTCAGCCTCTGTTACTTCAGTTAAAGAGGAGATGATTTCTATATGATCTTGAGTAATAGTAGCATCAGCAAATTGGTAAAAATAACTACCGTCATTTTCAGAAATCACCACAAAAGTGACATCCATGTCAACAGGTGTGGAGTAGGAAGCGCCCAAATCAAATGTGCCGTCAGTATCGTAGTCGCTTAAACTTGCTACTGAGTTAATATCACTATAATAGATGAATACAGCCGAGTTGTCACCGTTAAATGTATCAGGCAAAACAACCTCAACTTGTGTTAAAGGGTCGGCAGAGTTATAGAAGTAGTCGCAGTTTATCCAACCAATTGAATCTATTTCAAAGTCAAAACTGAAAAAATCTTCAAAAAATGTAGAGTCTTGACCATTTCCACCTGTATTAGTGATTACGGTGTCATCTTCGCTCTCATCCCATCCAAATCCACCTTGATTGTCAAAACTACCATCAAAGAAATCCATAGGTATATAGTTGCTGGTAGGGATACTTACATTAACAGGGCTACTATCATTTATACTCAATTGTTGTCCGTTTTGTGTAGCGTTTAGATAAACAACGCCCCCAGAAACAAGCAGTCGTCCACTATGAGTAAAAGTAGGTCGATTGAGCAACATCATTTCTTTTTTTGTTAAGGCTTCGACAAGTTCAATCGTGAAGTTTCCGCTAACAGGGTTTCCAGTTGAATTTATGAATGTATTTGCACCAAAAGTATAGCTAATACCTTTGTTAGAAACTATGGTTTGAGAATAGATAGAACTATTTGCATTTATAGTTTCAGTAGCATCTTCTAAATTATCCTCAAAGAATTTGTTGATTTGACTAGAGTTTGGAATAGTGATTAAGTTTGAAGGTAATATTATTGTTTCTGTTTCTTTTTCACATGAAAAAAAGAAAAATACTGACAATATCACTAAAAGAGGAATTGAGAAATACTTCATAATGTTATGGTTTTTGACTATTAAACTTTCACAAGTTATGAAAAATTAATGATTTTAATTTAAAAACAATATCAATGGTCTTATTACTTCAAAAAAATATCCCATCAATTCTGATGGGATATTTAAGAAAATTTAAGCTTGGTTTCTTTTACTTAATTATCAATTTTTTAGTTTCTATTTTGTTCTTAATTTGAATTTGAACAAGATATATTCCTTTTGCTAAGCTTTTTGAGTCAAATTTGACTTTGTTAAAACTTCGGTTTAAAGGTAGATTTATCTTTCGGCTGAGATTGTCCAAGATAATTATATCTGCTTGTTCGATATCCTCACCTTCAATTGTAAAGCTATTTCTGGCGGGGTTTGGATACAATGAAATATCTTCCGATTTATTTATCTGTTCGTAAGTTAAGGGTGAGCCTACTGTAAATTGAAAGTCGATATTATCGCCATAGTCACCATCGAAGTTTTTAATAAGACCACCTTCAAACTCATAAATTCTTCAATATCCTGTTCCATCGTTATTTGCCCAGAAATCAATACCATCATCGCCTGTGTCATCAACTCTAAAGGTGTAGCAATCATACCCTAATTCTATGGTGTCTTTGTATAGAGTATTGTTGCTCATATTTGATCTTGAACTGATAATATTATTTTGAGAATCCAATATTTTCCAACTACTTTCATGCCCAGCATTATTTGTTTTAAAGAAAATGACCATTTTTTCAGGCATAACATCAGGTATTTCAAATTTAGAACGATATGTGTTATTATATTCATACTCATCAGTTCCTCCGTTGGGAGCTTCAACACTAGCGTAGAATATATTTCCACTAGCATTAACTGTTGCCCACAAAGCTAAAGAAGATGGGAGTGCAACAATTTCAGTTTAGTCAAAATCTAAACTACCTGTCCAATCGAATGTCAATGGACTTGTGGAGTTATTAACCCAATATTTTATTTTGAGAGATGTTAATGTAGTTTTACCTGTGTTTTTAATTACCACTTTTGGAGTATGACACATGGAATTATTTCTGCTAAATTCTACTCTATTTGATGGTTCTTGTACTTCGACAATACTAGCGTCCAAGTCGAAATTAATATCACCGTAAGTGATTAATTGGTTGTTTATGATATAATTAGACGTGCCACTTGCGTTCAATACACCATAATCAATAGTCACATTTTGACCTGGAGTTACTAATGATGTTATATCGTAGTGTTGCACGTCTGTCGGACTACCAGGACACCAACCTGCTCTATCATATATCCACGTTCCCCCTTGAGGGTAGATTGGATTTTCGGCACATTCTTTCCATACTTGCCAATTGAATTCGCTATTACCTCCATTTATATTGATATAGTGTTGTCTTGGTATGAATTCACCTTCTTGTCCGTGACCTGTTATGGATGAACGTATTTTGAAATGTTTACCTTGAGGATTTAATTTTGTTTCTCTTGGGGCAAAGTATCTGTCCGCTTCTAAGTGGGCATAACCTCTCGATTCAGGTCGCCATATTTGATTGAAGCCAATAACATCTCTAGGGGGAGTTCCAAGAATAAACAAGAATTTGATGTCCATATCTTCCATCCATTGTCCTCCTCTTTCCATAGTCATTCTTTTTTGTCCTTTGAAAATAGGTAGAAAGTCGGTCATATCGAAAGTCCATGTTTTACCATTTTCACCAAGGTTTAAGCCTAAACCATAAGGAGTTACAAAAGACATAATTTCAATTTTAGCAGGCCATCTTCTGTAATAATCTAGTTCACTCATGTTTATAGTACCTTCAATATTGATACCAGTTGTTGAGATTTCTTCACCAGTTTCCCCATTGTATGTGGTTGAAGTCACTCCATTATAATAGTTTTCGGATACTAGTTCGATTTCATCGTTTAATAATAAGCCAGAGTTAGGGTTGATGGTGAACTCTTGAACCAAATGTGGTTCGAGAAGTATTGAGTCTAGAACGGCAATGTCATTTACCGTTAAGTTATAATCTCCTCTAAACAGAGTGATGTTTGGACGTGTGTTGCTAGTAGTAAAAAATCGACTTAATTTTTCTCCTCTTTCACTTCTCCAAAAACTTGAAGTTGTTGATGTTGCAGTGAGTAGATTTGAAGATAAATCGGATAAAAGGGTGTCTGAGCCTTCGTCTAATTTATAGTATGCTGCCAAATTGGAGTAGCTTGGATGGGAATTGTCAATACTTATGTTTTTCCAGTCATTAATCTCAGTTTGCGAAAGTTCTGTATTCCATATTCTAAGTTCATCTATATTCCCTTTAAATCCTGAAAATCTCATTTTATATATATTGATAGGTTTTGTTTTTCCAGAACCACTATGCCAAAGTGTGCCATTTAGGTAAATTTTCATTTCACCACTTGTAGTGTTTTTTGTAAACGCCCAATGTTGCCATTGACCTTCAAATTCATCCTCTGTTGCTGCCTTATTGATTCTATCTGAGCTGCTGCCAGTATTTCCACAATCAAAGTAGACGATACTATTACTCCATGGAAGGTGAATGTTAAATGTTTTATTATTCAATGAGTCATTAGCATTAACAACAAAAGTTTTGTCTGGAAGTAATTCTGCGTCACCATAAGCCCAAAATGAAACTGTAATTTCACTTGAAATAGAAGACATATTATCAGTTGGGATATTGACAATGCCGTTATTAGATAAATCTATGTTGTACCCATTGTTAGCAACTATACTTTTGTCTGTTGAAGATGTGCCATTTAGTTGAATAGTATTTGTGCTTTCTGTGTTTGTAAATGAAAATTCGATAATGAGGTTATCTGTGCCGTTCCAATTGAAAGGTTGTGAGAAAATAATTTTATTACTTCCATTTACGAAGTTATAATCGCTAAATAGGACTTCGGAAAAGCCGCTAAGTTCTGGTGTTTTGGGGTCTAAGATACTTAGTTGAGTTTCTTTAATTTTTATTCTTAAAAAGTGTATTGTACCATTATTTGCGCTTTGAAGCTCTAAACCGTTAATTTCACCTGCTGAAAATCCTGCCGAAGTGAGTTCCGATGCGGTGTATAGGTGTTGTGATTTTCCAGATTTTTGACTACCGTCTAAAGCACTAGTAGTTGTAGAAGTGCCATTTAAAATGGGGTATGATGTTTCATTACTGATACTATTGATGTTCACTTGACCTTGTTCAAATTGATAAAAGTCATATACAGGCTGCGTTGTATATTGAAATGCTGTTCCACTAAAATTAGAGATTATGTATTTTGGATGAACATACGATATTGAATCTTCTCGAGTAGAATCGTGTAGATAAGTATTACATGAAATATCCCATTCTCCGCAGCCTTGGTCTCTATTGTTTGAGTTAGACACCAAATTATTTTTACACCTCATATTATAGAGCATCAATACTTTTTCAATGGGTTGGTCGGGCAATACGGAGAAATCTATTATGGTGTCTCTGATTCCAGGAGACCATTGATTGACGCCATAAGTTTGAGTGTAGTTAAACGATTCGATAGTGATAGTGTCACCTACGTTTTGGGCTGTAAGATGGGGTAGGATAGAAACATATGTCGCTACCAGCAGTAAGATTTTTTTCATAGTAAAAAGGGTTTATAGAATGTATTTAGTTACATTCTATAAACCCAAAATTAGAAAAAATAATCTACTTAAAGACTAAATTTATGCTTGAATTTAAGCCATTTTAGCTTTTAGGCCTTGGTCTAGTGCGTCTAGAAAATCTTCGGTTACTACGTAATGACTTTCATTAAGGTCTTTGCCGTGAATACAAAGTGCTAAATCTTTTGTCATTACACCACCTTCAACCGTATCTACACATACATCTTCCAATGTTTGGCAGAAGTCTATTAACGCTTGGTTGTTGTCTAGTTTCCCTCTAAACGCCAAGCCTCTTGTCCATGCAAAAATGGAAGCAATAGGATTAGTAGAGGTCTTATTGCCTTGTTGGTGTTGTCTGTAGTGACGTGTTACAGTTCCGTGAGCTGCTTCAGCTTCCATTACATCACCTTCAGGGGTTACTAGTGTTGAAGTCATTAGTCCTAGAGAACCAAATCCTTGAGCAACAGTATCGGATTGCACATCGCCATCGTAGTTTTTACAAGCCCAAACAAAAGCACCGTTCCATTTTAAAGCAGCAGCAACCATATCATCAATCAAACGGTGTTCATAGATTAGGCCAGCCTTATCAAATTCAGTTTTAAACTCATTTTGATATACCTCTTCAAAGATGTCTTTGAAGCGACCATCGTAAGCTTTCAGAATGGTGTTTTTTGTTGATAGGTATAAAGGCCATCCTTTTGCTAGTGCTTGGTTAAAGCAAGAGCGTGCGAAACCGTAAATAGACTCATCGGTATTGTACATACTCATAGCTACACCACCTTGTCCTTCGTACTGATATACTTCCCAACTTACTTCCTCACCATTTTCAGGAGTGAAAGTCATGGTTAATTTACCTTTTCCTTTAATTACGGTATCTGTTGCTTTGTACTGATCTCCAAAAGCGTGACGACCTATACAAATAGGCTTGGTCCAGTTCGGTACTAATCGTGGTACATTAGAGCAAATTATAGGCTCTCTAAATACAGTGCCACCAACGATATTTCTTATCGTACCGTTTGGTGATCGCCACATTTTTTTCAAACCAAATTCTTCTACTCTATCTTCATCAGGAGTAATAGTAGCACATTTGATTCCTACCTTATACTTCTTGATAGCATTTGCGGCATCAATGGTTATTTGGTCATCTGTCTCATCTCTACTTTCCATTCCTAAGTCATAATATTTGATATCTAAATCGAGGTATGGAAGGATTAATTTGTCTTTGATAAATTTCCAAATGATGCGCGTCATTTCATCGCCATCTAATTCTACTACTGGATTGTTTACTTTAATTTTACTCATGATAATTTTATTCGATTTTTAAGTGTGCAAATGTACTATTTAGTATCCGAAAACATCTTCCAAAGACAAGAATTTTACATCGCCATATTCTTTTAGTGCTTCAATGTTCAGTTCATCTTTATTTCCTAGTACCAAAATGGTGTAGTCATTACCACTCATGTGGTCATTGTGGAAGTTGGTTAAATCTGTCATTTCGAAGCTGTCGATGTTATCGAAGATATCCTTTCTAGAATCGTAATCGTAACCCAGTCTTTTAGCCGATTCGTAGTTGAAAAGAACACGGTCTTTGGTGATACGTTCGGTACGAATCTTTTGTATAACGGCCTCTTTAGCATTTTCTAAGTTGGCTTCGACTTCTGGAATAGTTGTGAGAAGCTCGTTCATACCTACCATAGCCTCAGCTAGTTTGTCAGCTTGAGTACCTATGTAGGCTGTTACATAATGTGATTTGTCATTTTCTCTTGGAGTGCTGTAAGCACTATAAACAGAATAGGCTAAAGCCTTAGATTCACGTAGTGTTTGGAAAACGATACTTCCCATACTACCACCAAAATATTCATTATGAAGTTTTATAAGTGGCATTTTTTCAGCATTGAATTTTTGACCTTTCGCAACCATTAATATTTCTGCTTGTTTCATGTCGTAATCGATGACATAAACAGAAGTTTCATTGATGTCCAATTCTTTAAAGTCTTCAACTTCTTGGATAGGCTTCAATTCAGAAGGGATAGTATGGAGTTCAGCTATACTTTTTTCTGCTTCTTCAAACGATTTTGGACCATAGTATAACACACGGTGTTCGTAGGAAGTCATGTTGCGAATAATATCAATCAATTCATCTGATGTTGTCGCCATTATTTCTTCATCTGATAGGGTGTTTGTAAATGGATTGATAGGGCCATATTTAGCATAATTGCTCAGTCCGCTATAAAGAATAGTTTGCTTATTGAGTTTAGCATCAGCTCTCTTTTTCAAAGTATTCAGTTTAAGGTTTTCTAATGCCTCTTCATTAGCCACTACATCTGATAATAGTTTTTCGAAAAGCCTTACAGATTCATCAAAGTTATCGTCTAGTCCTGTTAGGGTAATATAACTTTGTTCATTTTGGCTATTTACAGATAGTTCACAGCCTAGTTTATAAAACTCTTCTTTTTTACTAGCAGGACTCATGTCTTCAGTACCAAGATAGTTGAAGTAGTCAATGGCCATGCTTAATTTTTTACTGTGGTTTTTACCTCTATCGCTAATGTAGAATAACTTAAATCGGCTATTCTCTTGATTTTTCATGTACAATAGCGGCACACCAATATCAGCTTGTTTGATGTCGTTGGCATAATCTAGGAAGTCAGGCTCAATATTAGGGACCTCATCTTCAAAGATTTTAGTTAAGAATTCGGATTGTGAATCTCTATTCACTTCGACTGGTGTGATAGCAGGCTTAGTTACTTTAGTAACGTCCGTATCTTCGCCTAAATTCTTACGTACATATACATAGTTGTCTTGGTAATATTTTTTAGCGACTTCCATCACTTCTTCTTTGCTAATGCTTTCTAGCACCTCCATCTCTTTGACGTAGTCTTTCCAGTCGACACGTTGAATAAAGGCTTGTACGAATTCGTTGGCTCTACTTGAGTTACTTTCGTAAACTTTTATTTTAGAAAGTTTCATGTCACTAATAATAGCAGGGATAAGCCAATCTGGGAAATCTCCACTTTTCACTTTTTCTACTTCGCCAATCAGTAAGTCTTTCAATTCATCAAGAGTCTGTCCTTGTTTAGGAGAGCCATACAATATATGCGTGCTGTAATCAGAAAGTATGTAAGGGAAACAACTAGCTTGTAGGACTTTTTGTTGTTGGTTTAAGTTGAGGTCAATAAGTCCTGCTTGGCTGTTACTCAATATCATATCGATGATACGCATCACTTGTGTTTCTCTGTCTTTAACACCGGGGAAACGATAACCTAAATATAATCGTTCTGTTTCTGGTCCAAATACATCTTTCACTATGGGTTCAGTGATAGCTTCTTCAACACCTGCTGAGAATACAGGATCTTCTTTTCTCTCATAGCTACCAAATTTTTGGTTTACCCAATGGATTACTGAGTCAGGGTCAAAATCTCCGGACATACATATAGCCATATTGTTAGGCACATAGTTCTTGTTGAAGTACTTTCTAATTTCTGATAGAGAAGGGTTTTTAAGGTGTTCAATAGTACCAATAGTTGTTTGAGTTCCGTAGGTGTGTTTTTGAAAAAGACCTTCTAGTAGTGCTTCAAACATCTTACGGCCATCACTATCTAATCCTCTATTTTTTTCTTCATATACAGCCTCGAGTTCGGTATGAAAAAGTCGAAATACTGGCATACGAAAACGTTCAGCTTCAATGTCGAGCCATTTTTTCAATTGGTTAGAAGGTATATCGTTAACATAGACGGTAGCCTCGGCAGAGGTGTAGGCATTTGTTCCTTTAGCACCTATGTTAGATACCATTTTGTCATATTCGTTAGCGATTGCATATTTGGCAGCTTCGCCAGAAACAGAGTCAATTTGTGCCCATATTCTATCTCTATTTTCGGTATCACTCATATCGATTTGACGGTATTCTTCGTATAAACCTTCTATTTGTTTTAGCATAGGCTCTTCTTTTGAGTAATCTAAAGAACCGTATTTGTCAGTCCCTTTAAAAAGCATGTGCTCAAGATAATGTGCTAGTCCGGTTGCATCAGAGGGATCGTTTTTACTTCCTGCTCTAGTTGCAATATAGGTTTGCACTCTTGGTGCATCTTTGTAAACAGAAAGATAAACTTTAAGCCCGTTATCTAGTGTGTAGATACGTGCTTTCATTGGGTCGTTCTGAACCTTTTCATAGTTGTTTTCTATTTTGCTCATTCTTTCGTTGACGTTGTATCCTATCCAAGCCAAAGCGACAAGAATAAGGATGATTGTTAATTTACTTTTCATAGTATTTTAGTTAATTGTTAGAAGTTTATTTCAAGGTCAAACCCTTCCTTTAATGTTAGTAAGTGAGGATTTTTCTTAGCCATTTTTTTAAATTTATCTTCAGGGGTGTATGCTTTTATTTCTTCTTCTTTAATGGGTTTAATATCTATTTTTAAAGTGATTTTATCGTTTTCAAGCTCTAACTTCAAATACCCTAAAATATTCGATCTCTCTTCGTTTAACACCTCTTCTTGAACTTTATTATCAAGCGACACACATATATTATAATCGTCCCCAAGTATTGCTTTTTTATCTCTCAGAATAGATAGAAGATTGTGTTTCCCATCGTTTTGTTTTTCACTAGCGAATTTTTGCCAACAGCTATTTAGATTTTCCTGTGTAAAGTCTTTGGTGTTGAGGTTTTCTAAGTGTGTCGTTTGACTTGTTTCTTCTTCTTGTTTTTTCTCTTCAGAACCGATGTTTATTGAAATTGTTTTGTTCTCGAGATTATCTTTGAAATTGACAATTTTAATGGATTTTTTAGATTCTTTAGATAAGTCAATTTCTGGTTTTTCAATAACCTTTTCTATAACTTTCTCTTGTGTTATGCTAGATTTAGGTGTGCTATTGTCAGAAAGAAGTGGTTTTGGGGTCTCTTTTAGCTGATTTTCGGTTTGTTTTTTAACGACGAAGGTTTTTTTTTCTGTCGTTTGGCTTATTTCTTTAACGCCGCAAATTTGCATGAGAGTAATCTCGACCAATAGTCGCTGATTTTTACTCATTCTGTAGTTCAAATCTACTTTATTGCAAAGTTCTAGAGCTTTTAGCAAGTGGTGTTTTTCCCATGTGTTGCTTTGCTCCAAATAACGTTGCTTTATGCTATCGCCAACCTCCAAAAGACTAAGGGTAGTTGCATCTTTGGCAACTAATAAGTTTCTGAAGTGCATCCCTAAGCCGTTGATGAAATGATGTCCGTCGAAGCCATTATTTAAAATTTCATTAAATCCGTTTAGGGCAGACGGGATATCGGCATTATACAAAGCGTCTGTTACCTTAAAATAATAGTCGTAATCTAGTATGTTGAGGTTTTGAATAACCGCTTGGTAAGTCAATTTATCTCCGCAAAAACTGATGATTTGATCAAATATGGAAAGAGCATCTCTTAATGCGCCATCGGCTTTTTGAGCGATAATATGTAAAGCTTCCTGTTCGGCTTCTATGCCTTCATTTTTAGCTACATAGGCCAAGTGATTCGCAATGTCGGCTATCTGTATGCGTTTGAAATCAAAAATCTGACAACGGGATAATATGGTAGGTATAATTTTATGCTTCTCGGTTGTGGCCAATATAAAAAGAGCATGAGCGGGGGGCTCTTCTAAGGTTTTTAGAAAAGCGTTAAATGCTGCTTGAGAAAGCATATGAACCTCATCAATAATATAGATGTTGTATTTACCGACTTGAGGGGCGAATCGTACTTGGTCAACTAATTCACGAATTTTATCCACTCCATTGTTTGAAGCAGCATCTAGCTCGTGTATGTTGAAAGAATGGTGTTCGTTAAAGCCTTTACAAGAGTCGCATTCATCACAAGCCTCCGTTTCTGGAGATAGGTTCATGCAGTTAATGGTTTTGGCTAATATTCTTGCGCAAGAAGTTTTTCCCACCCCACGAGGACCACAAAACAAAAAGGCTTGTGCCAAATGGTTGTTATTGATGGCATTTTTTAGGGTATTGGTAATGGACTGTTGTCCTACTACAGTATCGAATGTAGCAGGGCGGTATTTGCGAGCCGAAACAACAAAATTTTCCATTATTAATTTTTGGGAAAACAAATATAATATAATGATTTAAATGTTGAGTTTTAAATTGATATTCTTTAGATTTGGGTTGTACAAAATTAAAGAACATGAAAAAAAATGTAACCTACTTATTAGGGGCTGGGGCTAGTGCTAGTGCAAATGGGATGCCAGTCGTTAAAGAAATGAATAATGCTATTTTTAGCGTCATATCATTACTTGAGCATTACAAACACAGTATGAATTTTAATGCTAAGGAAGTGCTTCAAGTTGGAGATTTAAAGCTCACAACAAGCCAATCAAGCTATTTATAAACGAGTAAGTTGTGCTAATGTACAATTTGAAAACTAATTACAACGGAATAATCCTTATTGTGATTACTATTCTTTTTTGATTAATTTTACAATCTTAATTTAAAACTTAAAAACATGGAAAAAGCAGATGTATTGCTTGAGAAAGCAATCGAATTTATCACTTACTATGGCCCCAAAGTATTGGGCGCCATTCTCATTTATATTATCGGTTCTTGGTTGGTCAAGAAGATGATGATTGGCTTGGATAAAGTTTTGTCCAAAACAAAATACGATATAACTCTTCAGAAGTTTTTTCATAATATCCTTTTTTGGGCATTGAAAATCGTTCTTATCCTTTTGGTAGTAAGCACTTTGGGTATAGATATAACCGCATTTGCGGCCATTATTGCAGCAGCTGGATTAGCAGTTGGATTAGCTTTGCAAGGTTCTCTGTCTAATTTTGCCGGTGGAGTGCTTATTATGATTTTTAAACCATTTAAATTAGGCGATCTTATTGAAGCTCAAGTTCTAATAGGTGAGGTTAAGGAAATAGATATTTTCAATACACAATTGGTGTCGCCAGACAACAAAAGAGTCATTATACCCAATGGAGCTATGGCTAATGGTAATATCGTAAATTATACTGCAGAGGGAAAAATTAGAGTAGATGTTGAGGTTGGAGTAGCCTATAATGCAGATATTAAAAAGGTAAAAAAAGTACTTACGCAAGTGTTGGAAGATCAAGATTTAGTGTTAAAAAAGCCACAACCTTTTGTAGGAGTTACTGAATTGGCAGACAGTTCGGTACAATTTGTAGTACGTCCGTATTGCAAACCTATCAACTACTGGTCCGTTTATTTCGATACTTACGAGAATGTTAAAATTGCATTGGATAAAGCGGGTATTGAAATACCCTTTCCTCAACGTGTTTTGCACAATAAATAATACTTAAATACAATAAGGAGAGCAAACGCTCTCCTTATTTTTTACTTGTTTTTTCCCATTTACAAATGTTGGTTTATTAATTCACGAATACCCTCTTCGGATGGTCTTGGTGCATCGACATTTATAAACCGTCCTTCCTCATCGATAAGTATGAAGCGAGGAATACCAGAAATGGCGTAATCGAATTTGAAATCGGATTGCCAGCCCTTATCCATTATCAGTTGGGTGCCAGTCATTTGTTTATCTTCAAGGACTTCTTTCCACGACTCTTTATCTTCTTGCATGTCTATGCTGATGCCTACAAAGTGGATATTACTTTCTTGATAATCCTTTTGCAGTTCTTTTAGGTCAGGTATTTCTGTTATACATGGGTTGCACCAAGTGGCCCATACATCGATGTATACAACTTGCCCCCTTAAGTCAGTGAGAGAAACGCTATCTCCATTACGATCTTCGAAGGTAAAGTCAGGAGCATATTCCAATAGTTCAAGTTTTTTAAGCTCTTGTTTGCTGACATAAAAATAGCCTATGTTTTTCTTAGTCATAGCGATACCTTCTTTTTCTTCTGCAAAAATATGCGAGTCGAGGTGTAGCTTTTCCAAGGTGTGGATTTCTTTGTCGAAAAAGGTGTTGAGCTCATGATAAAATTGAGCTGAGTCTTTGTTGAAAAAATCCTTGTTGTTGTATATTGTACTCTCTCTTGACAATACCCTTTTGAAGAGGTAGTTATTTATTTTTTGCCCTTTGCCTGTGGCATTTATGGTTTCGTCAAAAGTTAGGTAGTCTAAAGTAATTTCTAAATCATCGCTTGGACTCAAAAATAGGTTGGTGGATTCTTGTCCAATTTTGAAGTAATATTCGGCAGCACCAATATGTAAGGTGTCTTTAAAATTTTGGTATTCGTCAATTAGGATAGCTTTCTCGTACTGATCGAAGTTGTCGTAAACAAATATGGTATCGGAAGGAGCGTTAAGTATCTGTCCTTTAAGAGTTACGAAATTATTCTTTTCTCTGCTACAACTGGCTAGAAAAAGGGTTAAGATAAGAAGGGTAGAAATAGAATTTTTCATGGGTTTATTTTTTAAGTATGGTAATAAAAATATACTGCTAATATACGTTATTTTTACAGTCTCAAATGAAGTATTTTTACTATCGAAAACAATCCTTTGTTTATGTAAAAAATTATTCTAAATTTGCAACCCTTTTTTAAAGTAAGAAAGGGATTAAACTAAAACATTAACATATGAACCATTACGAGACCGTTTTCATTTTGAATCCCGTTTTGTCTGAAGAACAGATGAAGGAGACGGTTCAAAAGTTTATCAAACTTTTGAAAGAAAGTAAGGCAAAGATTGTTGCCGAGGAGCATTGGGGGCTTAAAAAGATGGCCTACAGTATCCAGAAAAAAAGAACAGGTTTTTATTACCTTATTGAATTCACTTCTGATGACAATGAGATTAATAACAAACTCGAACTCGCTTATAAGCGTGACGAACGTTTGATGCGTTGGATAACAGTAAAGCTTGATAAGCATGCTGTTGTTTATGCTGAGAGCAGAAGAAAAAGACTGAATTCTAACAAAAAACAGGAGGCATAATCATGGCAGACGATATTAGATACCTATCCCCAGTTGATGTAAACAACAGAAACACCAAAAAATACTGCCGATTCAAAAAGGCTGGTATTAAATACATTGACTACAAAGACCCTGACTTCCTTATGCGATTTGTCAATGAGCAAGGAAAAATTCTTCCTAGAAGAATCACAGGAACGTCATTGAAGTACCAAAGAAAAGTTTCACAAGCAATTAAAAGATGCCGTCACTTGGCTCTTATGCCATACGTTGGCGATATGCTAAAATAATTTACAATTATGGAATTGATATTATTACAAGACGTAGAAAAATTGGGCTTTAAAGATGAAATCGTAAACGTGAAAAACGGTTACGGTCGAAACTACTTAATTCCTGGTGGTCATGCAGTATTAGCTACTGAGTCAGCGAGAAAAGTTTTAGCAGAAAACTTGCGTCAGAGAGCTAAGAAAGAAAATAAAGTTATTGAAGATGCTAACAAATTAGCTGAAAGCATTAATGGTTTGACAGTAAAAATTACTGCCAAAACTATTGAAGGTGGAAAGCAATTGTTTGGTTCTATTACTTCTAATCACCTAGCCGATGAGCTAGAGAAATTAGGGCATACGGTAGACCGTAAATTTGTTAAGCTGAACAACATCAAAACAATAGGCTCTTACGATGCTGAAGTGCGTTTGCACAGAGAAGTAAAAGCTTCTATTGTTGTTGAGGTCGTTGCTCAATAATTTTCAAAATTAGATATTTAAAAGCTCTCGAGAAATCGAGAGCTTTTTTTTTACTCGTACCTTAAGGCCTCTATGGGGTCTAGCTTAGCGGCTTTGGCGGCAGGGAAGAAGCCAGATATTAACCCTACTACTATACATAGGGCTACTCCAGAAAAAATCCATACCCAAGGCGTAATAAAGCTACTGCCAATTACTATTGATGTAATATTCCCTATCAGAATGCCCAGTACGATGCCTATTATTCCGCCAAGTTGACAAATTACGATGGCTTCTATCAGAAATTGCCAACGTATAATTTTAGAGGTTGCGCCCAATGCTTTTCGAGTGCCTATTTCTTTGGTGCGTTCAGTTACCGATACCAGCATTATATTCATTAGTCCAATAGCCGAGCCAAACAAAGTAATGATGCCAATAACTAGAGCGGCGATAGTTACATATTTGATGTTTTCAAACATGATTTGAGTAAGGTTGTCACTTCTTATGATGTCGAAGTTATCTTCTTCTATGGGTTTTAGTTTCCTAACAACACGCATTTTTGCTATGGCCTGACCTATAGTAGAGTTTAGCATTTCTGATTTTTCGGAAAGAACACTTATGGTAAATGACTGACCAACATATCCAAAATACTGACGAGCATTTGTGAGGGGTATCAAACAACTTTTGTCGCCACCAAAACTCATACTAGATCCTTTTTCTGCCAATACTCCAATAACTCTATATTTATTACCTCCTATGCTAATCAATTTACCTAAAGGGGAGCTGTTGTCGAATATGCTATTTTTAACCTCTTCGCCAATAAGTGCAAGGTGTTTGCCTTCTTTCACTTCAGAAGCTGTAAAGTTTCTTCCTTCGGATAGTTTATAGCCTGCGGTTAAGATGTAGTTTTCGTCTGTACCAGTAACATTAATGTTAGGGTCGCTCTTTTTAGATTTATAAGTAATGGAAGCTGTTGAACTTGCCCAAGAAGATATGGAGGTGGTTACGGGGAATTCATTTTTAAACCTCATTGCTTCAGCATAGCTAATAGAAGCATAGCGTTTGGGCTTAACACCGCTCTTGCCAATTCTGACGTTGGAGCTCTTATTTCTAATATTAAAGGTGTTAGCACCCATACTAGTGAAGTTTTCGCTAATGGAAGACTTTATAGATTCTATGGCGGTTTGAATTCCGACTAATGCGGCAATTCCGATGGCTATAATGAAGATGGTCAGTACCGTTCTAAGTAGGTTAGTACGAATGGATTGTAGGGCAATCTTAATATTTTCAATCATTAACTTCATTGAGTGCTAATGTACGATTTTGTCTTGTTAAGATGAATTAAAAAAATTACTTTTGCAAAAGCTAAATATTAAGGACTATTAACGATAAAAATAAGATTTATGGCATTTGACATTGATATGATAAAAGCAGTATATGCTAAATTTCCAGAACGCATAGCACAAGCAAGAAATGTAGTTGGTAAACCCTTAACATTAGCTGAAAAAATATTATACACTCACCTTTGGGACGCTCAAAACAACACCGCTTTCAAAAGAGGAGCAGACTATGTCGATTTTGGTCCAGACAGAGTAGCGATGCAGGATGCTACCGCTCAGATGGCTTTGCTACAATTTATGCAAGCAGGAAAGGACAAGGTTGCTGTGCCTTCAACTGCCCATGCCGATCACCTTATCCAAGCTAAGATTGGTGCTGATAAAGATTTGCAAGAAAGTTTAAATACCAACAACGAAGTGTTTAACTTTTTAAGTTCGGTATGTAATAAATACGGTATTGGTTTCTGGAAGCCAGGAGCAGGGATTATACACCAAGTGGTCTTAGAAAATTATGCTTTTCCGGGCGGAATGATGATAGGTACAGACTCGCATACCGTTAATGCTGGTGGTTTGGGTATGGTAGCTATTGGTGTTGGTGGTGCCGATGCGGTAGATGTTATGGCAGGTATGCCATGGGAATTGAAGTTCCCTAAGCTGATAGGCGTTAAGCTAACAGGAAAATTAAGCGGTTGGGTATCAGCTAAAGATGTTATTTTGAAAGTAGCAGGAATACTTACCGTAAAAGGTGGCACAGGATGTATCGTTGAATACTTTGGAGAGGGTGCACAATCTTTATCGTGTACAGGAAAAGGAACGATCTGTAATATGGGTGCTGAGATAGGTGCTACGACTTCTACTTTCGGATACGATGAGAGTATGGAAAGGTATTTAAGAGCTACCGACAGAAACGATGTAGCCGATGCAGCAAATACGGTCAAAGAACATTTGACAGGTGACGCTGAAGTATATGCTAGTCCAGAGCAGTACTTCGACCAAGTTATAGAGATAAACCTTTCAGAGCTTACCCCACATTTGAATGGTCCTTTTACGCCAGATTTAGCCACGCCAGTAGCCGAGATGAAAGACAAAGCAAGAGCCAACGATTGGCCTTTAGATATTGAATGGGCTTTGATAGGCTCGTGTACTAACTCCTCTTATGAAGATTTGACAAGAGCTGCATCTATTGTAGAAGATGCGGTAGCTAAAGGACTGAAGCCCAAGGCGACTCTAGGTATAAACCCCGGTTCTGAGCAAGTACGTTATACTGCCGAAAGAGATGGCTTAATTGATAGCTTCAATAAATTTGAATCGACACGTATCTTTACTAATGCCTGTGGCCCTTGTATAGGTCAATGGGATAGAGAAGGTGCTGACAAACAAGAGAAGAACTCCATTGTTCACTCTTTCAATAGAAACTTTGCTAAACGTGCCGATGGCAATCCCAATACCCATGCTTTTGTAGCATCGCCAGAAATGGTAGCGGCAGTAGCTATTTCGGGAAGATTAGACTTTAACCCCATAACTGATAGCTTAGTTAACGAAAACGGTGAAAGTGTTCACTTGGCAGAACCTAGTGGTTTTGAATTACCAGCTAAAGGATTTGCTGTTGAAGATAACGGTTATCAAGCTCCAGCGCAGGATGGTAGTGGTATAGAAGTAGTTGTAAAAGACGATTCTAATAGATTGCAGTTGCTTACACCATTCACTCCTTGGGATGGTGGCAATATCACTAATGCTAAACTATTGATTAAAGCAGAAGGCAAATGTACCACAGACCACATCTCTATGGCAGGGCCGTGGTTGAGGTTCAGAGGGCACTTAGACAATATTTCTAACAATTGCCTAATAGGTGCCGTTAATGCTTTTGGTGGAGCTACTAATAGCGTTACTAATCAATTAGATGGTAGTAAAGACGAAGTGCCAAATGTGGCAAGAGCATACAAAGCAGCAGGTGTAGATACTGTAGTAGTTGGTGACCACAATTATGGAGAAGGATCTTCTAGAGAGCATGCCGCTATGGAGCCTCGTCATTTGGGCGTAAGAGCCGTTATTGTAAAATCCTTTGCTAGAATACACGAAACAAACTTGAAAAAGCAAGGTATGTTAGGATTGACTTTTGATAATGAAAGCGATTACGATTTGATTAGAGAAGACGATACCTTTAACTTTGTAGATTTAGCGGAGTTCGCACCAAATAAAACACTGAATCTTGAAGTGGTTCACGCTGATGGTTCTTCTGATAATATAGTCTTAAATCATACTTACAATGCCCAACAAATCGATTGGTTCAAGGCGGGTTCGGCATTAAATTTAATTCGTGAGCAAAACGCATAAGTTTATACTGTTTAATTTAATTAACGCACCTATTTTAATGGGTGCGTTTTTTTTTGGACGAGTTTCAGAAAACGAGTGTTTGGCTTAAAAATTACATCTTAAATCACTCATTTTAAGATTTGTTTGTCGGCTAAAAACACCTATTTATACCAACAAAACACACTGTTGTCTATGGTATCGCGTATTTCTTCGAAATACGGGGGGGGGG
>TARA_Y100000385_G_scaffold18638_1_pt1 | contig 64267 bp, 49 predicted proteins | sample TARA_Y100000385 | Tara Oceans TARA_Y100000385 (sample SAMEA2620980) | marine metagenome | biome: marine biome (ENVO:00000447); feature: surface water layer (ENVO:00002042); material: "saline water (ENVO:00002010), including plankton (ENVO:xxxxxxxx)" | depth 5 m
TGATAAGGATAAAGAAATAAAAGCAATTATTTTTGCTCACGTATTGGGTAACCCACCTGATATGGATAGATTAATGAAGCTTGTTGATAAGCATAATCTTATCTTTCTGGAAGATGCTTGTGACGCTTTAGGTTCTACGTATGACGGTAAGAAATTAGGCTCTTTTGGTCTTATGTCGACTTGCTCGTTCTTCCCGGCCCACCATATGACTATGGGAGAGGGTGGCTTTGTGGCTACAAACTCAAGGGCCGTCAGGTCTACAGTTGCAAGCTTTAGAGATTGGGGTCGTGCCTGCTTCTGCAATGAAATGAAGCCAGGCGATGTCACAGCGGGCACAGCCTGCGGGGACAGATTTAAGGAATGGCTACCCGGTTGCCCAAAGGCTGTCTACGATCACCGATATGTTTTTGATGAAATAGGATACAACATCAAACCTCTCGATTTGCAGGCTGCCATGGGCCTACAGCAGCTTAAAAAGCTACCAGAGATGGATGAAGCTAGAAGAGACAACTTCAATAAATTATACGAAATTTTTAAACCGTATGAAAAGTATTTTTATCTACCGAAAGCTACTGAGAAGGCCGACCCATGTTGGTTTGGCTTCTTACTTGTGACCAAACCCAGTGCCCCCTTCCAGAAACAGCAGTTTGTTAGGCACATGGAAAAAGCTAAAATTCAAACACGATCGTATTTTACCGGCAACGCCCTATATCACCCAGCGTATCAAGAGATGGCTAAGCAATATAAAGATCTTGACGCCGTGTTCCCCAATGCTCATACAGTTACGATGGGATCTGTTTTCTTGGGTACTTATATAGGCCTGACAGACGATAAAATTTCATATATAAAGAAGACTGTAGACGAGTTTTTCGAAGGCATAGAATGAAAGTAGTTTATGTAACGGGGTGCTTAGGTTTTATAGGATCCTATCTGACAAGGAAATGCTTACAAAAAGGTTGGCATGTTCGCGGTATTGATAAAATGACTTATGCTGCAAATACATTGCTTTTAAAAGAATTTTCTGAGTATAAGAACTTTGTGTTTGAGCACAAAGACGTAAAAGATTTAGATCATTTGTATGATTGCGATTATGTTATCAACACTGCTGCTGAATCGCATGTAGGAAACAGTATAGTAAAGAGCGATGAATTTATAAATAGCAATATAATAGCTGTCAAAAATTTATTAGACTTAATCAGGAACAAACCTGACAATGTAGCCAGAAGACCAATATTGTTCCATTTCAGCACAGATGAAGTATATGGGGATTTAGTATCTGGACACCACACGGAAGAGTCCTTACTACGCCCCAGTAATCCGTATGCGGCAGCGAAGGCATCGGCAGATATGCTTATCACGGCTTGGGCCAGAACATATGGTGTAGAGTACGTTATATTGAGGCCGACCAATAATTATGGTATAGGGCAATATCCTGAAAAATTAATTCCACTTTCTGTGAAAAATTTGCTTAGATGCAAAAAGATAAGACTCCATAATAATGGCGAGCCTGTGAGGAACTGGCTTCATGCTGATGATACGGCTGAAGCAGTTTTATCTATTATAGAATCCGGTAAAATTAATGAAATTTATAATGTAGCAGGTGGTTACGAACAAAAAAATTCTGAGACTGTTCGTAAAATCGTGTTATGTTACCATGGTACACAAGACTGGAAGCAGTATGTTGATTTTTCGTATTCTCGTCCTGGTCAAGATGTGAGATATGCTCTTGACGATTCTAAGCTTCGGAAACTAGGCTGGAGACCCAGAAAGTTTTTTGACGAAGAAATAGAAAAAATAGTTAAGTATCATAAAAGTAAGTTTGTATGGTGAAAAAGATGAAAAAAAATATTATTGGCATACCGGTTTCGCATAATCTGCCACCTTGGCAGTCCTCAACTTTGCCCCCTGAGTACCAGTTATCGGACCTCGGACGTAGGGGGTCTTTTGTTGACGGGTTCCGTGATTATAATTATGATCAAGATCTTGCCGATTTTATTAAGGGCAAGAGGATTGCCTATATATGCCCATCTCCACACTTGCGTGGCAAGAAACTTGGAGCATGGATAGATTCGCATGATCTGGTTGTCAGGGTTAACCAGAGTTTTCACATGACTGAAGATCTATGGGAAGATTACGGCAAAAGGACAGACATATTAATGAATTGTATGAATATACATAAAATGAATGCCTTATATGAAAATATGGAATTCGCTAAGTCTTTACAATATATTGTTTGCCCAATGGTTTCAATGTGGGATATTGGTCGCGTTAATACATTTTTAGATGATATAGGGGTGCCATGGCATAATGTGTGCGATGGTTATTTATTTAAAGTCTTTAGGCAGGTAGGTACAACATGTAACACTGGCCTAATGGGGATTATGACTTTATTAAATTATGATATAAAAGAAGTTTTTGTGGGCGGCATGTCCTTTTTTAATATGAATAAATTTGGTAAAATTTACTTTGATAAATATCACGATGAGGCAGCAGCAAATAGTAGTATTAGGGATACCGCTGACAAAATACCAAATATAGCAGATCTCAGGATTGACATACACCAGCAGCAACCACAGATAGACTACTTTGCTAAGATTTTAAATGTTCATTACCCCGATAAACTGAAAGTCGATGATTATTTAATTCAAAATTTTAATTTACAGGAGGACTAGGTGAGTAAGATTGTAGCCATGATCCCAGCTAGGATGGGTAGCAAAAGAGTAAAAAAGAAGAATATTCGCCTTTTGAACGGCAAACCTATGGTACAATATGTTATTGATGCCGCAAAAGAGTCAGGCTGTTTTGATGAAATTTGGGTAAATTCTGAGTCTGAGGTCTTAGAAAAGATAAGCGCACAATCAGGTGTTAAATTCTATAAGAGGCCACATGAACTGTGTACTGATAATGTTGGAAGCGATTTATTTGTTTATGATTTTATTAAAAATGTAGAATGCAGCACAATAGTACAGATCCTTCCAACATCTCCTTTTATAACTGCCGAGGTTATAAAGCATTTTGTTGAAAGTGGGACGAGTGTAGATACACTAGTATCTACCACGCCAGTAAGGATAGAATGCGTGTTTGATGACAAACCAATTAATTTTGAACAAAGTGAACCAACCCCCCCTAGTCAAGATCTTGTTCCAATCGAGGCGTATGCTTGTTCTTTGATGCTGTGGAAAACAAAAAGCTACATGAGCAACATGGAAAAATATGGCTGTGCCTATCATGGACCTGAGGGTTCTAGGAGTACATTTCAGATAACGGGGTTTGCTGCTTTAGATATTGACGAAGAACATGATTTTATTTTAGCTGAAATGATTGCGAAGTCCCTTGAATCCACCCAACAGCCTCCTCGTTATTATGATGATATGGAGGTCTTGGATGCCGATAGACTTCGCGTCTTGCTGGAAGACGGTGTTACAAATAATAATATGTTTGATTACAATAAGGAAATTGTCTCGGCAAAGGAAATAATTAAAAACAATCCAACTGATACATGCTGGTCTCACACGCTAGTTAATTCTCCATCCACATGCGCCACGTTGATAGCCCAGATGCCCGGAGAAGGCAACAGGTTGCATTATCACAGTGATTGGGATGAATGGTGGTTAATTATGAAGGGTGAATGGAATTGGTTTGTAGAGGGTAGAAACCTTACCGTTAAAGAGGGCGATGTTGTCTTTATTGAAAGATTCAAAAAACACAAAATCACAGCAATTGGCGATCAACAAGCAATAAGGTTAGCTGTTAGTCGTGAAGACGTTAACCATATTTACGAGGCTTAAATGATAAAAATAAGACAACATTCTTTCGAAGATGAAACTTACCAAATTGGTATTGATTTTGATGGGGTTATACATAGAAATTCGAAAGGCTTTTATGATGGGACTGTATATGATATCCCTGTAGATGGCGCTAAAGAGGCACTGGAGGCTATCGCAAAAAAATATGTTATAGTAGTGTATAGTGCGAAAGCTCGAAAAGATAGGATGCTTATTGACGGCAAAACAGGAGTAGAGTTAATTTGGGAGTGGTTAGAGAACCACGGCATGTCCCACCTGGTGGCTGAGGTTACTGCGGAGAAGCCTAGAGCGGTATGCTACATAGACGATAAGGCGATCCGGTTTACTGACTGGCGGTCAGCACTAGAGAGCGTACCGTGAGAAACATAGCTAGGAGTAGCAAATTTAATATTAGGGTAGATTTTAAAAAAAGTTATAAGTCATACTTATATGATAAAAACACTAATCGAAAGTTTTTAGATTTTTTTGGAATGTACTCATCTTTGCCTCTCGGCTATAATCATGATATTTTTAAGTCTAAAGAATTTTTAGATGATTACATTAGTGCTTCTAGTTTTAAAATTAACAATTGTGAATTTACTTCGGACCAATCGCTTGAATTTGACAACAAATTTTGTAAATTCGCTGGGAAAGATGTATTTAAATATTTTCATTATTGCTGCACGGGTGCCCTCGCGGTTGAATCTGCGATAAAAACATGCATAGATTATAAAGGGCACCAGAGCCCAAAAGTCCTTTCTTTTAATAATAGCTTCCATGGTATTAACAGCTATGGAGGTTTTGTTACGTCGAGGTTCCCAGGAGCCGATGCTCGTCTGTCTGGGTTCCCAGAACTGTTCTCAGTGAAATCAGACTGTAATATCAGAGATGTAGAGCAGAAGATTTTAGAAAATAAAATTACCTGTGTGCTGGTTGAGCCGATACAATGTAGTGCGGGTGATTTACATCATTCTAAGCAATTTTTTACAAAGCTGGCAGATATTTGTTCCAAGCATGATATTCCTTTAATATTTGATGAGATACAAGTAGGCTTTGGAAGTACTGGGAATCTTTGGTATTACGAAAGCCTAGGTATTGTTCCAGACATTGTTGTTTTCGGTAAAAAAACTCAATTATCTGGCATCATGGTACAAGATAAGATGGGCTCGATCTTTTCCCCCCAAAGGTCAATACGTCTGGAGGTCACATGGGATGCCGATGTTACCGATATGATTAGATGCAAATATATTATGGATGCGTATGAAGAGTATAATATATTAGAAAATGTTAATAGGCAGAGCCATAAGCTTGTACAAGGAATTAAAAATATAAAAATTATAAAAAATGTAAGAAATTGTGGTTTAATTGTAGGATTTGACTTGACAAACAAGACGGAAAGAGATATTGTAGTACAAGAATTATATAATAAGTCATTACTATGTAACCCAACTGGCGATAAGTCTATTAGATTAAGACCAAATTTGGCTGTTACTGACGAAGAGATAGAGACGGCAATAAAAATATTAAGTTCTGTAGGTGGAGGGTTGCATTAAAATGATGATAGATTTTGAAAATATTGAAGAAAAAATTAAAGCAGCGGCCAGTTCACAAGAGTACAAGGGGTTGATTTTTAAAGTTAACCAAGCGAAGAAAATATTTTTAATTGGAAATGGTGGTCTTCATTATGTTGCTAGCCACATGGCCACTGATTTGTCTAGACTTATACCAAGTAAGGCAGTATATTCATTTGATAGTGTTGGGTTTATCACCTCAAACGCAAATGACCATGGATATAATCAAATCTTCATACGTTGGCTTGAGACCATAGCTTCTGTCGAAGATCCAACCGAGTGTTTAGTTATTGGACTCTCATGCTCTGGCAATTCAAGTAACGTAGTAGATTGTTTGCATTGGGCGGAAGACAAAGGATTCTCAACTTTTATGATGTCTGGCGATAAGTCGGAAGTTCTTAGGAGCGATATAGAGGAATTATCGATTAAGTGTAAGTATTTCCACACCGTAGAGGTATCGATTTTAATGATATTCTATGACCTAATCCACAGGACTGGAAATCATTGCCCTTCTATTAAACAAGAGAAGACCAGACTGAGCGGGTCAGAGTTAAGAAAATCAAATGTTGAGACATGGGAGCCGATGTGAAAACTGTTTTAGTTACGGGAGGATCCGGGTTTCTTGGAAGGAGATTACAAAAAGTAAAACCAAAATGGATTTATTTGTCTTCTAAAGAGTGTGACCTTACGGTACCCTTGCAAGTAAAAAAACTTTTTAAAGAAGTAAAGCCAGATGCGGTTGTGCATCTGGCCTCTATGGTTGGGGGCATTAAAGAAAACGTCGATAAACAAGCAGACTTTTGTTATCGTAACAGTATGATCAATACTAATGTACTTCACCAAGCACATCTGTCTGGAGTTGATAGAATACTTTCCTCCCTTAGTACATGTGCCTTTCCTGATAAATTAGGAGCCTACCCATTTACCGAAGCAGACATGTTCAAAGGCCCCCCATCTAAAACTAATTTTTCTTATGGAATGTCAAAGAGGATGTTACACGTAGCTAGTGTTTCATACCGCAAACAATATGGTAGAAATTATTCAACTTTTTCTCCATGTAACATTTATGGGCCTGGCGATAAGTTTGGTGAGGAATCATCTCATTTTGTGGCGTCTTTGGTACATAAGTGTGCAAATACCAAAGATGGCGACAGGGTGCCATTCTGGGGCACAGGCAAGCCGGTCAGACAACAATTATACGTTGATGATATGGCACAAATTATAGTTATGCTTTTATCAAAACACAATACAGGAGTGCCTCTAATTGTGTCCCCAGCCCAGAGTTATACCATTAGAGAGATGGTTGATATAGGATTTTCTGTATCTGGGAAGAAAGTTGAAACAACATTTGATGGTCTTCTGGATGGTCAGTTTAGGAAAGACGGATGCAATAAAGCATTACTAGGATTAATAGGTAGGTTTGATTTTACAACATTTGAAGAAGGGTTTAGGAGGACTTATGAATCATACACAAAATAAAAAAACAGCGATGATCACAGGTATAACTGGACAAGATGGGTCCTACTTGGCTGAATTACTTTTAGATAAGGGGTATAAAGTAGTTGGTTTGAAAAGAAGAACATCTTTGATATGCACAGATAGAATAAACCATTTATTTCAAAATCCCAATTTTCAGTTAGAATATTATTCTTTGCATGATAGCGGCTGTTTATATAGATTATTAAGAGAACACTCGCCGTCTGAATTCTACAATTTAGCGGCACAATCACATGTCAGAGTTTCGTTTGACGTTCCGGAGGAGACTCTTAAAACAATAGCAGTAGGAACTTTAAATATTTTAGAGTGTATCCGTAATGCGGATAGCGACATTAGGTATTACCAGGCGTCATCTTCGGAAATGTTTGGGGATAATCCGATAGTCCCTCAGTCAGAGACTACACATTTTAAGCCAGCTTCTCCTTACGCTTGTGCAAAAGTTTGCGCTCATCACCTCGTCAGAAACTACAGGGAAAGCTACGGTATTCACGCCTCCTCAGGAATACTATTTAATCATGAATCGCCTCGTAGGGGCGAAACATTTGTTACTAGAAAAATAACTATGGCAGCAGCCCGTATAAAATTAGGACTCCAAGATAAGTTATATTTAGGAAACCTGGATGCCAAAAGAGATTGGGGATACGCTGGGGATTATGTTGAGGCTATGTGGGTAATGCTCCAGCAGAAAGATCCAGATGATTATGTCATAGCCACAGGCGAAACACATACTGTTAGAGAGTTTCTAGAAGAGGTATTTCAGTTTGCTGGACTAGATACTAAAAATCATGTAGAAATTGATCAGAGGCTGTTTAGGCCACATGAGGTTCCGATACTCTTAGGTGATCCCTCCAAAGCAACAAAAAAGCTAGGGTGGAGCCCAGGAGTTAAGTTCGCAGAACTTGCTAAACTTATGTATGAGGAAGATTATAAGATGATTTTAGGGCAAAACAATGAGTGATAAGAACATAGATATGCCAATTCATTATGTTCCCAAAGGGTGGGGTTTTGAAAAATGGATTGTTAATTGCGATGAATATTGCGGTAAACTACTTTATTTTGTAAAAGGGAAGAAGTGTTCGTGGCATTATCACAAATTAAAAGATGAAGTCTTCTATATCCAGTCAGGCAAAGTTATTATCCGATACAACACAGGAAATGATATTAAGAGGGCTTCTCTAAAGACCTTAGGACCTGGGGACAACTTTCACGTCTTTAGGGGCCTGAGACACCAAATAGAAGCTCTAGAAGACACAGAACTTTTTGAATTTTCAACACAACATTTTGATAGCGACAGTCATAGAATTATAAAAGGAGATTAATATGAATAATGAAAAAGAAATGTATCTTAGCGACCAAGCAATGGGTGCTTTGATGATGGCCTTGCAGCGCTCCCTGTTGGAACAAGCTGACATAGTGCCTGTGCTAAAGAATTTTAAACTTAGGCTTAGCGACGATGGTCTTATGGTTATGAACCCCCCAACAGTGAAGATAGAAGAGGCCATTGGCGATGCCTAAATATACTTATAAATGCCTTGGTTGTTTAGAAGATTTTGAAATATATCATTCTATGACTGAAGTCATAGATGAGTGTATTATGTGTGGAGTAAAGACAATTCAAAGGATTCCATCTTTGTCATTCACTACGATAGCAAAGAATAATTCTGGACAGTTAGTCAAGGAATATATTGAGGATACCAAGGCGAGTGTCTTAGAGCAAAAAAATAAAATGAGGGAAGGTTATGATAGTTGAGGTATTGTTGGCGTTATCTGTTGCATTTAACGCGTTTTTAATCTGGTATGCTAGGAACACTCTCAAGAACCTTCTTTACCTATCGGATAACCTAGGCTTATTGTATGAAATAGTTCTCGATTTTTCGCTACATCTTAAGGAAGTGTATGAGCTAGAGAGGTTTTACGGTGACCCCACACTTACAAATCTTCTAGAGCACAGTAATCTTCTCAGGGACGAACTAGAAAAATATGAAGATATATTTCTTCTATCAGAACCACCACAATCGGAAGAACAGGAGGACGACGATGGCACGGAAGAGACGTAAGAGAACTAAGAGGTTATATTTTACACAAGTTCATGAGGATGCTATTATAGCCTATAATAATAGTGAAAACTCCAGAGAAAGGACACTTCTTTATGTTAAGTTCATACAACCAGCTTTCAATGAAATGGTTGATAAGATTGTGTTTACATATAAGTTCACAAATTTGCCAAATATAGAAGATTTACGAGAAGAATGTAAGATATATTTGACTACCATACTTAATAAATATAATCCTGATAAAGGCTCGAAAGCATTTTCATATTTTAGTGTCATAACAAAAAATTGGTTTATACACAAAGTCAAAAAGAATAACCAACAAAACAAGAGAGAGGTAGACCTAAATGAACTAACAGTGGACAATCAATTAGAGTTTGCTTCTGTGTTTATGACATATGAGGAAGACAAGCAAAAAGAAGAATTTTGGAATCTCTTGTGGGAAGAGATAGAGGTTTGGGAAAAAATGAAACTAAAGACAAACGAAGAAAAAGTTCTAAAGGCTGTAAAAATCTTATTGGAAGATAAAGACAACCCAGAGTTAATTTTCAACAAGAAAGCTATTTATTTATACATTCGAGAGATCACAGGCCTTAATACGAAGCAAGTTGTAAATAACTTAAATAAATTAAGGGCTAAGTATAGAGTATTCAGATACCGTTGGAATGAGGGAAAGATTTGAAAAAGCTAGACCATTACCTAGATCAAGCTATCGAGAATATCGATAATGATAGAAAGATTACTAGAGAACTTCTTGATGATGTTGTTAGATATCTTAGCAAAGATGAAAGTAGGCATATGGAGGTAGGCATGACGGCTTCAAAGTATGTTGAGACGCTACAAAGGTCTAACGAACAACTGGTAAAAGTGGCTACTCTAATCCAAAAAAATCAACAAAAAGATGTTGGGTTATCCGAAGAAGACCGCAATGAGTTATTTTCTATTATACAGGGCAGCAATCAATGACTACGCTGGAAGACATTTTAGAAGGGGACAACCTACAGAGTCTTAACGATGACAAGTTAAAAAGGTTTGCAATAAAAAAAGATAAGTATTCTGAAAATACTATGGCTGCTTTGAGTGAGGCTATAGGTCAAGTCTATTCGGATGGGATTTCAGACGATGGACAAACCATCTACGAGGCTAGGTGCTTGGCTTCCTTGGCAGATCCTACAGGAAACATACCTGGCGAGACAGGCAATGGCGATAGTAATTCTAAGTTTTTAGTCAAAGTTATAGCCAGAATACCAAAACTTCACGCAGCTATACCAAAGCCAGACTCGCAGTTTTGTGAAAGAGAACGGAGCTTGGCGATTATGATGCATCCTGTATTCTATTCTAAACAAGCAGATAGTTCTATACCAGAGCCTGGCAATTTGATAAAAGTTCGATTTTTCACTAATGGTCAAAGCCAGTACGGCGAGTATCTGGGTATAATTGATTCTACTCAAAAAGCAACTAAAGCAGTAAAAGACTCCGCTAGAGAATTATTAGATGGAGAAGAGACACCTACAAAAACAGCAGCAGATTATCAACAAGAGTTCAATGATATTCTTAACGATCCCGACCTATCAAATCGCCAAAGAGCAGCATTAGCAAGTGTGGGTTTTGATACCGAAGGGGTGTCATAATGGCCACAGAGACATGCAGAAGTTTTAAGGGGTTCCCAGCCGAGAAAAGAAAACAGTTAGAACAACTAGACAAAGAAATTATTGCCCAAAAGGCAGAGGGCCAAAATGTTGTGCTACCTGGTCAGGGCGGCACTGAACTTGAAGAGCCATTGGTTACATACGAACCTACGAATGTGGAAGTTGTGCTACCGACAAAAGCCAGCCATTGGGGCCGCCACCGAATAGTGTTTGGTCGCGACAGACATGTTCGTGAGGGTTTGAGTGGTTACGGGGGGCGTGGATGCACTGCTGCTGGCTCTATAGATATAGTTGTGGGAAGCGGAGGCCCAGAGCCTACCCATGGTGAGATAGTAGGCCCCAATTTCTTCACAGACGCAGCCAGGGTCTATTTAACCCAGAGGGGGGATATAGATAGGTATTTTGGTCTCCCTCCAGACGAAGCAAACGGGATATCACCAGCCGTAAATGGTTCTGCTGTTGGTATTAAGGCAGACGATGTTCGCATCATAGGCAGGGAGGGTGTTAGGATATTCACCAACCCTAGGACTAAAAGCTCAAGTGGCGTGGGCGAGACAACCTCAAGAGGTGGAGATATCCAATCCAAAAATGGAATTCATTTAATAGCTAACATGGACGTGGGCCCTGTGCAGGTAACCCCAGGGGACGCCGGTGCCGTGTTTACGTTACTGGAGGCAGAAAGCTATAATAAAGTTCAACCTATGGTCAAGGGACAGTTTTTGTTAAATTATTTGAGAGACTTAAACGAGGATATACAAGATTTTCAAAATGCAGTCACTAACTTCATTACGTCACAGATAAGTTTTAATACTGCAATCGCCGCTCACACACATGTTGTAGCATCAACAGGTGGGGTTGGTGTAGCAGTCCCAGATTTTCAAAATTTAGTTCCGGCGTCACTAGCTACTAATTTAAGTGAACTTCAATCCGCGATAAAAGTTTTATCCTCAGAAACAAATATGAAAATAATTAGTAATTATAACTGGCTTAAACCCACTAGCTCAAGATTTATCTTGTCAAGATACAACACGACTAATTAAGGAGACTAAATGTCAGAGACATGCCCACCAATTCCAAATTTCGCAGATGATCCTTTTAAATATTATGCAAGGTATCTTATAGACGCGTTTAAGAGAGAATATGGTTCAGAGGTCCCCAACGCTGCTGTATCAGGCGAGAACGTATTTGAGGATGGCACTAGCTTTCAGAACCCGTATACACGAGCGTCTGAATGTTCTTGGCACAATGTCAGTGAAAATTATATTTATCGCACTCCAGACGGCGGTTCTTTTTTAGATTATGTTGATCCAAAAATAGGGCAGTTCTTGGGCCCCAGTGTCGATCGACTAGATAGCTTCGTTATAGAAAAGAATTTGACAGGATGGGATGCGGCTCTCCCTTATTATATTAAGGGTCCAAAATGGGATAAGTTTGACTCCTACAGTACGAAGGCCTGGCATGTTTATGACGAAGAAAACCACGATGGCTGGTTTGATTTAGCTGGTGCTCTTGTGGTACACCCTATGCTTCGTATGCAAGAGACTTTCTATAATGGTGATAACGACAGAGGCCTTAGAGAAAGTTCATGGAATTATCCATGGCTTGGCGACAAAAGTGAAATAGCAGATCTTACGGTTGGTACCTTTGTTGGCGCTGGATCTGAGGCTATTACTCAAACTTTAAAATTTGGTTTCTTGTTAGAATTACTAGACGCATTTTTGTACATAGATGAGAATCCGCCCGATGGGTTTGAACCTGGAGAATTTCTGAAGCCTGATATGGACCCTTTCACTTGGTGCCAGGCATTCTGGGCTGGTTATGAGAGAAACGATTTAATCCTCAGTGAGCCAAGGAGAGATCTTGGTGCAGGCACTGGTGGTGGCATAGAGGGGCCAGCATGGAACGGAGATTTAAACCCACCAGACTCTGGGTGTGAGGTTATATATAAGCCCAGAAAAGGTCAGCTTGGCGCTGGGAGAGGTACGCTTGATGACGTAGATGAAACGGCTTTTTACTTCATCAGTGACTCAGAGCGGAGAGACCCTGGTGGCCTACACGTCGGCATTCAGAACTATCAGGGGGTTCTAGGACATTCTGTCAAAATACAAAACGCTGATTATAACGCTTTTATTTTTTGGCTTTATAAAGCGCTAGAGATACTAGATCAGTATAATATTGGTGTTTTATCGCAAGGTCCCGGCGCGGACCCTGGGTTTACATTGTCTGAGCCCGATGATTTGCTTAGTAGTGTATTTTTAGCGAGCAGTTCACAAAAACTTGCTCGTTCTAGAGGGGCAGTGAAGGGACCACCATATGGTGATTTGCTAAGAAAAGACCCATATGAAAACAATTTTAGAGTCGATGTATTCAGGAAAATGGCAGATGACCTATATTTTAATACTTCCGCTGGTCTTCCGCTCTCGGACACATTGGCTGACGAGGTACTAGAATACTGGAATTCTTTCCTGCACGAACACAGCGTTTCAGTTAGCCTTTCCACGGAAGCCCTAAACGAGGCTATAGCAGCGTCAGGAGTCGATACTGAATGCGAAGCAGCTATTAGAGACACTTCCACTCCAGGTCTAGGTTTAAAGGGCGTAGACCCTGGGTCCTGTAGGGACGAGGTAGATTTACAAGATCAACTAGTAGCAGAAATAACTTGTGTTCCAGACCCCACTTCTGTCGTACCAAATTGGCTTAGTCAGCCAGAAGGTGAGCCATTCTTTAATAAAAAACTATGTGAGTATTCTATAGTCCTTTTAGCAGACCCGCCAGATTGTAGCCAGGAATATCTTAATTCATTTATACCTGACGCTGTAAATCAACTTCTAGACTATTATGGTAAAGATGTCAATGCTGAATTTGTAGATTTGTCAGACAGAACAGAAACGCTACTAAACTCTAGAGACGCTCTTATTAATGGAAGTGGTGGCCTGCTTAGACAAAGCCTGACATTTATAGGGACTGCAAAAGTAAAAAACTTTTACATTCCGCCTAGACCGCTAGCTAAAACTAAAATTCTTATAACTATAGCCGCCGAGGAATTCAATAGGATCCCAGAGAAAGAAACCAAAGTTCAGGAAATAGCCCCTGTCCCGGCATATTTTAATGGGGAGCCATCTTTTGTAGTATTCTTAGCTTCTGAGATGGAATCCATATTTGATAAAGTTGAACATGCTTTTGATGTGTATAGTAAACTCTACGCTAATTGGCACCTTGAGACGGGCAAGACTATAAAAGGTTTAGACTTCAAGCGCGATTCAAAAAAGCTCTCCTCTTTCTTTAGAGAGACAGAATTATTTATTAAAGATTCAGGTTACTCGCTCTCTGATTTGAAATGGGTAGAGATTGGTTTTAGTCCTGATTACAAAGTTGAGTATGTAAAAGCCCAGCAAGAAAATTCTCCTCCGGTACAACTAGAGAAAGGCTTCACGGTTTATGCCAAGAAATCACCGATGATTGATAGAACAATCGCAGCATATGTTTCGCAACTACCGAACATTAAAGATGATTTAATGGTCAGGGAATCAATGTCGTGGTACGACATGACTAAGAAATATAGATTCCCGATACTTGAAGAAGTATATGCACTAGATTTAGCTTCGCCCACAACCGAAGGAAATGAAAGCTTGAGAGAAGCGGAGCAAATAACATGTCCAGAGGGTTCCGCTTCTGGTGTTTTTGAACCCAACCTTTTTGGCGGTTCTCTACAGAGGCAAAAATGGGCGGAAAGCCAAGTAAGCGACATTAAAAGCGCTTTACTCTCTCAACTTTCAGCTAATCCCTGTGTGTTAGTGGACGGTAAAATTTTAGAACAGCAAGGGCGTGTAGATTTTGCAACGCAAGTAACTGACATGACCCTCAAAGAATACTTGACAAGCGATCGTTTTATTAATGATCTCCCGGAGCTTTTAGTAAGAGGAAGATTTAATAATTTAGACGCTTTGTATGGCGGCATGTTAAATAATCTTGACATGTGCGGGCTTATTGATTTGATTAAGTCTGCTGTTGATTGTGCCCTAAACGCACTTGGATATGATGATTCAATCACAATAATTATTGGGGCAGCAATTAGGGGCATGGATGATAATTCACTTCGCAAGCTTGTCACAGTTCTGTCGCCCGAATCACAAAGCCTACTTGCAGCTACAATCAATGAAGTAGCACCCCAACTACTTCCATTACTATCTGGTCTTGTACAAGTAACTGTTACGGATGAAGGTGGTGCTATTGTTGAACCGGTGTATGACAGAACAGTCAGCTATACCAGTACAGATGTGCCTCTTGGCTCTATAGGCGATATTGGCTTTGTAGGCACAACCAAGACACCTGGGTCTGTCACTACTGAATTATCTCTTAGCAGCCCCCCTGGGTCGATTGGTTCACTGGGCGCTGAGAACCGCGCTGCCACCCCAGAGGACTATGGCCAGTTGAAAGATGTGATCTATGATTTAATAATGGACGATATCCTAAACGTTGATGAGATTATAGGAATTTTAAACAACCTGCCAGGTGCTGGTATAGTGGTAAACATTTTACAGAAATTGGATAAGTTCTGTATTGCCCCACCACTCATATACCCCCCTCTAAAAGAGTTCATAAAGCTACCAGGAGTTAACATTGACTTTTGTGAACTTCAAGGAGCAATAACCATTCCGGTTATACCTAAGATAAAGTTCAATTCCTTAACTAAAATTGTCATAGACAATGCTTTACGAGTTCTAGAAGAGTTATTGATTAGACTGTTAATACTCATACTCAAAAAAGTCCTTGAGATCATCGCTGAGGAGCTTTGCAAGACTAGGGTGGGCACTGACCCACTTAACTTAAGGGATGCCTTGAGAGATGGTCTCTGTGGCGATTCTGATTTAGAACCTGCGCTCGTGGACAATGCCCTCACAGATTTGATAGGAGCACTTGGGTGTCTAACAGACCCTACTGCCGTTGGGAGACTGATAGATAACGTGGCTGCCGTGATAACACAATGTGAGCTTCTTGATTTGATAAATGGCGAAGGCACAGACTCTTTATATGCACTAGTTGTCGAGATAGTTAAGAGCGACCCCACCACAGCGCCCTTATCAGAATGCTTATACGATAAAGATTCAGTTCACACCTTCTTCAAGTCAGTAGGCGTGTTTATTGATTTAGAGCAGCTTTGTATTAATGATCCAACCAACCTACCGGTAAGTCGAGAAGTATGTGATAACATGGGCCTCCTACAGACATTTAGGGCAGTGCGTGCTGATGTGTTGCGTGAGAAGGGTGTGGACGAGGCGTGCATTGAAGATCAACTATGTGTTTTAAGGGATCAAACAGTGGCTGACTTGGAAGATCTAATGTCTCTCCTACAAGCCGGGGTATTTAGTAATGTCATCCCAAATATTATGAAAGATGTTACTTCCGATAAGCCATCTCTCCTGCCTTCTGAGATGCCATCCGCTGCCATAGCAGTTGACGGCTTGTACAACAATATATTTGACATGATGTCTCTTTCTTTTACTGAGGATATTATTGGTAAGAGAGGTTTCCTCAATATGGTTCTGGCTGATTCCCGAGGTAGGGGCTTTAGGCAGCACCTGAATTTTCAAAAGTCTTTGTTAGGGCCCACAGTTCTAAATATTTATGGGTCACGCGGAACAAGGACGCAACCCCCAAGGGATGAGTGGGGCGCTGGACATACGTCACCCGAATCTTGGAATAACTGGGTAACAAAGGAAAGAAAATATACTGATGGCAACCTATGGCGACTACCATTTCTGTTTAATCCTCTTTCTGCAAGAAGCCTTCCAGATGAAGGCTCAGAAGAGATTAAAAGAGATAGCGGGGACCCAGCGGAGGACGTAGTTACTGGTCAGGCTCCAGCTATGGGTGGGTTACCTGACAAAGTAGCCGGTCACTTGCAGAATGAACTATCTAATTTAAATCCTTCATTTGATACTTCCTCACCAGGGTACACTTCATTTTTAACATGGTTTGATTATGACAAGCCAGATACAATTAGATATGATTTTATGTATGATTATTGGACTGAGCCCCCCGAAGATGTTGATATACATGCTTGGGATGGCCATAGACTTAGAATAGACATGCAAAACGAAAATTGGAAAGATGAAGGGGGAGACCCTTATAACGAAACCATAGCTAGATATAAATTGAACTCGTTTGTGGATGATTCGATTGCGGAATATAAGAACAACTTCTTATCAGACTATTATGTTGACGGTTCTTCTTCGCCACTATCATCATTTCTGGCTCTTGTGGAACAAAAAACATACGAGTCACTTGGGACACCCGGTAGTGATACAGGAATAACTTTTGGCACGGATGCATTTAGAGATAGGTATACCAGCGACACAATTTTAAGGCCTCGCATGACATCTTTATTTGAGGAAGCAAATAAATCTATATTGTCAACAATTTCACAATTGATCGCATCAGATAATAATGATTTTTCCCCTTTTAAATATGGTTTTAACAACGGTAAGCCACCCAAGATAGTTTATTTTCATGATTCCGGAGAGGAGTATGAAGGGGATATCCCAGGAGCCGTAGCTAGATATGGCGGATCTGAGGGTAATCCACCTTTCTATATTAAGCCTGTGGAGTCCCAAGGGTTTCTTAAAATAGCAGAGCAAATAATTCCTAATTTTACACCCTGCGAAGACAGCAGGGACGTGGTTAACTTCCCAGAGTTTAACAGTCTGGCTACCGTTTGTGCAGAATTTAGTTCGAATATAAATGAAGACCCAAGAGCAGGCCTCAAAGTAAAAGGCCTTAGCGCACAAAAGGAGGTTCCATTTGACAGACACCTCAGCAGAGCCTCACTAGGCGTGATAGAGGGAACAATTTATGCTACGATAAGGACATATGTTACTGAAGTTATGTTAAAAGCGTTGCCGGTTATAAAATTTATGGCCATCTCGGAGTACAATTACGGGGATATGTTATCTGAGTATATTATTGATAAAATGGAAATTGGTATGAAAGACGTTGGTCGTGGCAAACGATTTAGGGAAAAGTATGAAGATTACTGGTGGCTGTTTCTAGAACAAGTGGTACAAAACTATGCTATCAAGGTAAAAGCTGGGATCATAACCGACCAGACTCCAAGCGAATTAGAAGCACTTGAATTTTTAACTCAATATGTTGAGAACAACTGGAAGTATGTGGCCCCCTCAGCTACGACCAGATTAAAGGAAGCTAGAGAGACTGCTGATAAAAGAAAAGAAAACTGGGATAAGATTTTTGAAGACTCAGCCCCAGGTATTAAATCTCCTGTAATAGCAAAATGTAAGACAATTTTACGACGCTATATAAAAGAGGAATATAATAGAACCTCAGAAATATTTTCAAAGTATGTTAGCCCGCTGTATTCAGATATAAACGACATAATTATACAAAGCCCTTTAATATTAAGAGGGGCAATCTCTGGAGATAGCGCAGACCCGGAACTTGCTGACGATGCAGAAGAAAACGGCCCATTTGATGTGCCGAATGTGGGTTATTATATTTCATATGAAGAAGGGCTTAGCCCAGCACACCCTTACCGAACTAAAGCACCATCGATCACCTCGTCCCGTTTGCCATTTGTACTTGAGCGCTATGTAGTTACTAAGGGCAACACCCCAACAGCTACTAATATAAAGTCTGCTGGCTACGTTTCAAATATATTTGATGTCGAAGCAGTGGTTGGGGGTGAGACTATCGAGGCTCAGGATGAGGTTTACTTTGGCCTTAGGCTAGTCTTTTTACCGCTAGCCCTAGACCCAGACTCTTTGTACAATGACTTTAGCGATGCATGTGCAGGCTTCCCAAGCGACGTAGGGTTTACTTATAAAGCATTTACAGACAGATATGGAAATTCTATCCCGCTGGCGGCAGCAGAAAAACAATTTACAACTGACTCTTTTAGCGCGGAATTGTACAATGAAAATTTACAGGATTTGGTCTGCCTATTGGTGGAGACCCCAGAGTATAAGATGTTATTCGAGCATTGTTTCCCAATTCCAAAATATATGGATTTAATGGCTCTTTATTGTACAAATACTTTTGTACCTTCGTTAGCTAGGGTGGAAGATGGTTGGGCGGCTAGAACTAATATATTTGGTGGTGAAGACCAACCCCGTGGCGGTGGCAGGTGGATTGGGTTTGGCAAATCCGGTGGAATGAATACCTGGAGGGGTAATGAGGGAATGAGAAATTCTTTCATGAATACAAAAACACTAGCCAGACAGACGCTAGAAGCTGCTTGCTATACTAGTTATGATTATAGGGATAAAGATTATATGAGCCCATCTGAAGTATACGTTGATAATATGGGCCAGGACCAAGATGCAGATCCTGGTTTAAAGTGGTGGCAGTGGAGTTCTTTAAGGCCTGCCCCTTGCAAGAAAGAGGAAGACTGATCAATGGCTGGATTTTCACCAACAATACCATTAACCTTAGATCCAGATGATGGATATTCACTTAATAAAACATTAAAGGAAGTTGCAAGCCAAAATTTTAAAAATTTAATTCTAACAAGCCCTGGGGAAAGAATAATGGACCCGGAGTTCGGTGTTGGAATAAGATCTTATTTATTTGCAAACAATAATGCACAGACACAAGGCCAGATCGACGCCAGAATTAGACAACAAGCACAAAAATATTTACCGTATATACAGGTTGATATCATAGAATTTAATGATATTGCACCTGATGCAAACATATCTGAAAATTACTTGTCTATCCGAATATCGTACATAATAAAAAAATTGGCTATTGTAGACTCCCTAGAAATACCGATAAATTAATATAAACACTATTTAATAAAAGAGTTAGGAGTAAAAATATGCCGGCACGTAAGACTCCAATAAAATATACGAGCAGAGACTTTGACAGTATCAAGAATGATCTCGTTGAGCACGCTAAGAGATACTATCCTGATACCTTTAAGGATTTTAATGAAGCATCTTTTGGTGCTTTGATGTTAGACACAGTAGCCTATATTGGCGATATAATGTCTTTCTATCTTGATTATCAAGTTACTGAATCGTTCTTAGACTCTGCTGTTGAATACAACAACGTTATACGTCTTGCTCGACAAATGGGCTACAAATACAAATCAAATCCTTCATCTTTTGGGACTGTTGCCATTTATTGTATAGTCCCTGCATCTTCGACTGGTTTGGGTCCTGATACTTCATATTTGCCAATTTTAAAAAAGGGCACTGAACTTTCTTCTACATCTGGCAATGTTTTTATGTTGGATGACGAAGTTCGGTTTGACGACCCGGCAAATGAGATAGTAGCTGCTCGTACAACAAGTGCGACAGGTATACCAACCCATTACGCAATTCGGTCATATGGTAGGGTAGTTTCAGGCCTGTTTAGCGTACAAAAAATTAGTGTCGGCTCATTTGAGAGATTTAAGAAAATTAAGTTAGACTCTGTCAATGTCTCAGAAGTTATGTCTGTAAAAGATTCGGAAGGCAATGAATATTTTGAAGTAGAGCATCTGTCACAAAATACAATTTATAAAGAGGTTGTAAATAAAGACGATAACAAATCGACTGTGCCTTCGCTATTAAGGCCATTTATAGTTCCAAGAAGGTTTGTATTAGAGAGGGAACAAAATGGAGTGTTTATTCAATTTGGATATGGAGGCCCGTCAGAGATAGCCAACCCATCTGTGGCTGAGCCCAGGGATGTTGTCTTACAGATGAATGGTAGGAGCTATATTACAGATAAATCTTTTGATCCGTACAAACTCCTTAACACAGACAAATTTGGAGTTGCACCAGCTAACACTACCTTAACAATTACTTATCGAACTAATACAGCGAGTAATGTTAATGCCGCTGCTGGTTCAATAACAAAAGTGGCTAGCCCGATAGTTGAATTTGTAAACAGGTCCACACTAGATACAGCCAAAGTAAACGACATTATATCATCTTTTGAATCGTTTAACGAAGACCCAATTCTTGGAGATACTAGGCTCCCAACCTCGGGAGAGATAAAAAGAAGAACCGCAGACTTCTTTGCAACACAAAATAGAGCGGTCACACAGTTAGACTATGAAGCACTCGTGTACGCCATGCCCGAAAGGTTTGGTTCAGTTAAAAGATGTAAAATTATTAGAGATCCAGATTCTCTTAGAAGAAACTTAAATCTATACATTATATCTGAAGATTCTAGAGGTAAGCTAACCCAAACTAACAATACAATTAAAGAAAATGTTAAAACTTGGCTTAGCACAAATAAAATGATAAGTGATACAATAGATATCTTAGATGCAAAGATAGTAAATATAGGGGTTGAATTTGAGGTTATTGTTGATGAAGAAACAAACAGATTTCAAGTGCTTGCTGATTGTAACCAGGCCATAAAAGATTTATTTTCTGTTACGCCGTATATCGGAGAGCCCTTGTATGTGACAGATATGTTTAGTGCGCTCAATAAAGTACCAGGAGTCATAGATGCTAAAAAAATAAAAATTATTAGAAGGCTTGGGTCACGGTATTCTACTGTGAGATTTAATATTGATGAGGCTACTTCGTCCGATGGCAGATATATTTCAGTTCCTAAGAACGTTATTTTAGAAATAAAATTTCCTAATACAGACATTAAGGGAGCTATTTCGTAATGGCTATCAAAAGATATTTTGCAACAAAAGACAATACTATTACAAACGCTTTTAAGTCTAATTTAACAACAAGAGGCACAGGCTCTAATATGGGTCAAGCAGATATATTAGAAGTATTTTCAATTCTTGGTCAAGCATCTTCTTCTAGTGGCCTTAGTTCTGAGCTTTCTAGAGTCTTAATAGAATTCGACACCACAGATGTCGCGGCTGATAGAACTGCTGGCACTATTCCGGCAAGCGGAAGCGTCTCTTTCTACCTGAAGATGTTCAACGCTAAACATGGCCAGACGCTCCCTAAGAGTTATACTATGCAAGTAAAAGCTGTGACAGGCTCGACAGGCACACGAGAATGGGAAGAGGGATTTGGCTTAGACATGGAGGGTTACTCGGACTCTACGGTTGGGGGCACAGGATCTAACTGGATAAATAGAAAAGCAGCTACCGCATGGACAACCCAAGGCGGCGACTATGTCGACCCAGACACCGACCTTTCTTCTTCGTTCGTACAGACATTTGATGACGGCACCGAAGATTTAGAAATTGACGTAACCACGCTTGTAGAACAATGGTTAAACAGTGCAGGTAACGTTCTGGGTGTTAAAAACAATTATGGCGTTGGGGTTATGCTGTCATCAAGTCATGAAGCAGAAAATAGATCTTATTACACTAAAAAGTTCTTTGCACGAAGCTCGGAGTTCTTCTTTAGAAGACCCGTACTAGAAGCAAGGTTTGATTCTAGAGAATTAGACAATAGAGGGAACTTAATATATAGTAGCTCATTGGCCACAGCAGATGAGAACCTAAACAAGATTTATTTGTATAACTACTTTAGAGGACAGCTTAGGAACATACCAAGCATAGGGACAGATAGTATTTATGTTAGCCTATTCTCAGGCTCCGCAGATGATTCTAGCCCATTCGGCAGTGCTTTAGAATTAGTTGTGGATGGCACCCATGTTACCGATGCCAGCAGGAACACAGTTATAACCGGCTCACACTCCTCTACAGGAATTTACGTTGCTAGCTTTGCACTGACGGCAGCTATCACTCCTTTGGAAACAGTGTACGATGTTTGGTTTAGTGGGAGTGATGATTTTGCTGACGCCTCAGAAGCCAGCATACGTTTTCAAACAGGTTCTCTAGAGCCACAATTAATAGAAACGTATGCCTCCGCTCCATCTGACGAGCATGTGACTAATATCACCAATCTTAAACCAATCTACTCAACTTCAGAAACAGCTAGGTTCAGAGTCTACATTAGAGAGAAAGACTGGTGCCCTACAGTTTTTAATGTGTCTTCGAGAGATGCAGAAAATGAATTGATTGAAAGCGGGTCGTACAAGGTGTTTAGAATCATAGACGAGCTTGATGTGGTGCCATACGGAACTGGTAGTGATTTGCATACTGCAATGAGCTATGACGTATCTGGCAATTATTTTGATCTTGATATGTCTATGCTGGAGTCAGATTATATGTATGGAATTAAATTTGCTTATTATAACAATTCTATAGGCAGCTATGTGGAACAACCAGAGGTATTCAAGTTCAGGGTTGAAAAATGAGTTCAAAGAATCTATTTGACAAAGGTAAGTCATATAAGGTACTGTCCTCTGTAGACCCAGATACACTTGGGTTAGACGCAGAGTCATATCGCAACATTGAAGCACAAGTTGTTGACAAGAACAGGTTTATTCCAAATGTAGATTTCTCTTCCGCTTCTAACTTTGTTCGATACGGCTCTGCTAAGAAATATTACGAATCAGCTTTCGATAGGATTAGAGATGAGTATCCCTATGATGGGTCTGCTGCTGAGAAGCAAGAATTCCACAATAGCTCATCTTATTTAGATCTCTACATCTACGACAACGATTACCCAACCACAACAGGTTACGCAGTTATGTATTCGGGACCACATGCCGCTGAAGCCGATGTTGGCGCTCAGGTGCTTGGCACAGATATTCCATATGGATTTGCGGAGCACTTTGACGAGCTTGATGTAATCAGGATATACGGTGGCCCGCATACTTCCTCAAACGGGATGGTAGGGAAAACTATACATTCAGAATTTAGTGCATCAAACATTTATGACTCAAACATATATGACACAGAAGGTGTTTTGTCACTTGGTAAGCAGGGTACTAGAGAGTCAAACCTAAATTTTGATTTATCTAAGGGCGTTACAACAGAATTTTGGGTCAATTTTAATAGCGTCTGGCCTGAGACAGAGGACAATTTTACGGGCCCTCTAAACCAAGTTATATATGACCAGTGGAACCAGTCCCTAAGCTCTAGCGCAGGTTACGGAAGACTCCTTATTTTTGCCACGGGAAGCACAGATACGGCTGGAGTGGACCCGATTAGAGTTCATTTAGCGTCCGGGTCTAATGTATGGGATGTTGGGTTTGGCGGCTCTACATTTACTACCGCTTCTTTAAAAGATACATGGAATCATATCGCCTTATCGTTTGTTTCTAGTTCTACACAATTAGAAGCAAATTTCTATGTCAATGGTAATTTACACCAGACCAAGACTAATACAACTATCGCTGCTCTTGGCGAAATAACTGGATCTCTTGTGGCGCATCTTGGTGCTGCTATTCATGCGCCCTCAGGATCAAAAAGCACAGTCCTCTTGGACCTGTTTGGGGCCTCAACACCTGAACAACTAGCAGAACTAAGCGCTCACACACCATTCTCTGGTTCTATGGATGAATTCAGATACTGGAAGACAGCCAGAACTCATGAAGAGATAGCAAAAAATTACTTTAGACATGTTGACGGCGGCACAAATACAGATATAGCCAACACAGAGCTTGGCGTTTACTTTAAATTTAACGAGGGTATTACTGGAGATACAACAATAGACTCCACCGTTCTTGATTACTCTGGAAGGATAACTAACGGAACATGGAATAATTACCCAGGGTCAGGTGCTAGAAATTCAGGCTCAGCGATCGTCTCAGCAAGCGCAGCACCTTTTGAGGTAGAAGACCCCATCATCTACGCAGATCACCCCCTAGTGTCCGCTAAGAGGGCAGAATTAGTCCTTAGTGGCTCAGCGTATGACCATCAAAACAATTCTTCTATATATTTCAGCCTTCCGTCTTGGATTATTGAAGAGGAAGAAGAGAAGGGTGGCGAGATATTAAACCTTACCCAGATAATGGGTAGCTACTTTGATACTCTACACTCTCAAATCCAAGAGGTTAATAAGCTAAAAGATATTACTTACGTAAGTTCCAGCCAGAAAGCATACCCTTTCTCCAACAGACTTCTAGAATCAAACGGCTTGTTCGCACCAGAAATATTTGTGGATGCCTCCGTCTTAGAGCAGTTCAAAGATCAAAGTGAAACAGAGTTCTATGAGAAAGACCTCTCTGAAGTAAAGAACTTAATTTACCAAAACATCTATAATAACCTTGTCTACATCTACAAATCTAAAGGAACTGAGAAATCTTTTAGGAACGTTATACGCTGTTACGGCGTAGATGACGAACTTATTAAGATTAATTTGTATGGTAATAATGTAACTCACAAACTTCGTGATAATTTTAGAAACTCTGTTGCAAAAAGAAAGTTTGCTGACTTTAACCACACTACTAGGTTTGACGCTACGGTTACGCATCAAACTTCTAGTGCAAACTCAAATACTTCAGATGTTACGTTTGTATCTTGTTCATCCACTCCCTCGACAGCAGAAATAGAGGTTATATTTCCTAAGAAATTTGAGCCGAGTGAAGAAAAATATTTTTCAACTAACTTTTTAAGCTCCTCAGTCTTTGGGTATCACAGGGCTAAGACAACAACACCTCATGATTTTGTTTGGTACAGTTCGGCAGCGGATAGGAGTCTTCAGGTGTACGCTGTTCGTACATTTAAAAACTCAAAAGATGTCTATTTTGTTTTACAGAATCCCGATAAGAGTATTTTTGCCACAAGCAGTGTCTACCAAAATATCTATGATGATACAAAATGGAACTTTGCTATTAGGACATACCTTGAGAAAAAAGAGTCAGCAGAACTTGTCACCGGTTCCTCGGGCACCTCCGGAGAATCTGATATTGTACTTGAATTATATGGTGTTAACACGGAGCTTGGGGTTGTAAAAAATGAATTTACAATTAACTCTACACTAGCTCAGAGCACCAATAACAATGGTTACTTAACAAATGCAAGAAGGTATTACATCGGTGCAAACAGGACTAACTTCACAGGGTCTCTGGTTGAGTCTTCCGACGTAAAGGCTACATCGTTACGTCACTGGCAAACATTCCTAGACAATCGGGAAGTTATTGCACATGCTAAGAATACTAACTCTTACGGCCTCCTTAGACCTTACGAGAGCGCCTATGTTTATGATACATCCCTAGAGAGACTAGAAATTCCCAGGATAGAAACTTTAGCCTTGCATTGGAATTTTGATGATGTGTCAGCCTCAGATGCAAATGGTGAATTCTTAGTAAATGACTTTTCTTCTGGCTCGATAGGAAAGAGAGCTAGGTATACAGGTGAAGGCGGCGATGGGACGTCTTTTGCACATACTGTAGGAAACCAGTACACGGGCAGAGGCTTTTTCTTTCCAGTCAGTAATACTAGTTCTGTCGCTATAGAATATGTCCAAACGGCTGTTGTAACCCCACCAGAAGTGGTAACTGGGGAGGATATGACGCAAATATTGGAGTTTGATGATGAAACATTCACAAAAGACAGTCGAACAATAAATCATTTCTTTGCGATTGAAAAAAGCATGTATCAAACTGTTTCCGAAGAAATATTAAACATGTTTGCAACAATTGTTGGTTTCAACAATCTTATTGGTGAACCTGTAAACAAGTATCGACAAGAATATAAAGATTTAACCAAGCTTAGGTCCCTTTTCTTCGAAAATATTCAAAACACACCAGACCTAGATAAGTATGTTGATTTCTATAGGTGGATTGATTCCTCTCTTTCTATCATTTTAAAACAACTTATCCCAGCCTCAGCAAACACGTCAGATGACATTCGAACAATGGTAGAGAGTCATGTTCTGGAAAGGTCGAAGTACGAACATAAATTTCCAACAATTAGCATGAGGGCTGGCGGCCCTGGGGATGCTGCGTCGTCATTTGATGTGGCCGCGTCAGTTGGCTCACTAGCAGCAGATTTAGCCCAAACCCCTCTTTCTGATTACCGCTTTATGCAGCCTCCAATCCCTACAACCCCTACGGCTACACTTACTGTTACTGATGGTGACGACGCCACTGCCATTGGTGATATGATAGTTGAAAAGAGTTTTATTACATATACATCTTCTGACGGGACGACCAAAAGATATGTGTTCACGGACACAGCTAACGGGGGTGTAGCAACCGGCACAGTGCTAAGCGACTCAGGGAACACAGACACAGGCACGGGCACGGCAGGCGCTGATGAAGATGGAGGTATAGCAGTTGGACTTGCTATAACTGGAGGATCATTATCAACTCAAAATGCGATATTGCAACAATTAAAAGTAGCAATAGAGGGCTCAACTGGACACAATGGGCAAATTCTAGTCACTGTCCCAGTGGAGGCCAGTGGACAACAGATTGCCACACTTACCGATGTTCACCCAGGTTTCGGCGCAAACACGATACCTGATTCGGAGGTTGAAGGTGATCCAAGCAATAGCCTCACAATTGGTGCATGGACGAATGGTCATGATTTCCAGAATAAAAACTCAATGTTCTGGGAATATGCTGACCCTACACATTTTTCTTTGTCCTATGACAACACTGCTGTTAATGAAACCAGAGCGGCTATAATAGCGGCTAAAAGGTCTTCTAGGGATCAAAGAAAAAATCGGCTAGGCAGCATATCAGCACAACTAGACATTGAAGACAGTGTGACCAGGTTTGGTACTGGCAGACGTTCTATTCATGGTGGCGTAAACTTACCCCAATCTCACTATCCAGCCGGGATTATTTCTTTAATAAATTTTGGTCTTAAACCATCTTTTGGTACGAACTTCTTTAATAACATAACAGTTGTCGATACTGTTAATATAAGTTCAGTGGATGTTATTCATCCAATGCGAAGTGCTCCGGAAGGAAAAGTATTCATGAACCTGGGATCCTTTGGGCCGATCCCAGATCATGGTTCGGATCCTGAATACGAAGGTGAATTAAATCGTGAACTCGCCAGATTTGTTCCATTTCGAGTAGCTAGCGGTTCTGCGGCGCTGCTAAACACCGGTTATCATTCAAGCGCCCGTCCACATAGTTCACTCGTCTTGCAATTTGACCACCAAATAATACACCCTCATGAATTTGAATCTTATCTGCCCGGTGGTGAAATGCCTATGCAATCACCTTTTACAGAAAAATATGTTGGCGGATATTCTTCGAGACACCAACCTATTGGTGATGGGGTGATCCCCGGCTTTGGTAGGACAGACCGCGCAGAATCATATTACCTCGTTCCACAGTTTAGTAAGGCAATAAATTTCTCCGACTTCAACTCGACATCCTGGAGGAGCGCACCATCTTTCTTCTCTAGGAATGTAAAAGTCAAAAGACCAGTAAACTTAGAAAATATACAGATAACAACTGCGAGCTTTGGCTCTCTAGGTAACTACACAAACATCAGAGAAGTTGTGCAAGTAGCTGGGCGAGTTGGTGGAGATAGCCAGTTTGTCAGGAATGAAGGAGTGGAAGTAACAAGTTTAACTTCCTCGGTTATCAGTGGAATGGTTGACAGGCAGATGGAGTTTTTCTCTAGTTCTGCACACACAATTATTGAGCGGTTCTCGGCCCCAGGAGGCCCTGAGACATCTCATGGGAGTTTAGACACAGCAACCACACAGTTGACGGTCTATAATGTACTCCCGTTCAGGAATCTACTGGTTAGGAAACCGCTTAGAACACTACTTTCTTCTTCAACTTCAAAGTTTGGGTTTAGACCAGGAGTCACAGCAGCGTCAGCAGATTACTCTGGTTTAGCCAACTTCCATAAGGTCAATAGAAATACTTTAAAACAAATTGAATTGCTCTCCTCCGATCTGCCCGGAGATAAAACTTCCGTAACAACAGCGTCTGTGAACGATAACGGATTTATAACTCGTCCTATCCCACAAAGTGACTTGCAATATTCTTGGGTCACTTCATCACTTGAAAAGACAGGTCGTGGCATAGAGGCCCTTGGTTATACACCAAAAAGTTTTGAATATTCTACGTCCGCTGGTTTTATAAACTCGATTACATTTAATGCACAAAGCGAGTATTCAGCAAGCACTACAACAGGATTGGTTGATTCACCTTCAAGGCTAAGTCTTTTAATGCGAGATCCGGTATCTGCATCAGCACAAATTTTAGGCTTCCCTTTGGGGACGGCTGTTGGGGAATTAGACAGCCCATATGTTAAGGTAGACGTGGGCACAAACCGGTCCATAGGGTTCCTGCCTAATGGCGGAGGCACCGGTATTCTGGGCGGAGTCTCACCAGCCATTTTCTACAACCGTGGCTATGTCTATGGCTACAGCACATGGAAGCAAATAAGAGGTTATGACCACCCTGTTGCACAGGCACTTAGAGAAAGTCACATAGTTTCTGTGCTGATTCCGGACAAACAATCGTACACTGGTAAGGGCAGAGTTATGCCAGCACAAAGATATGGCAATTTTAAACAGTTTAGGGAATCACCAATTATCTCCAAGTATAAGCCAATTGTACAGATGATTGGAGATTATGATGTTGCTTCGAGCTATGGTAACAATATCAACTTCTATTCTAGTCAAGAGTTAAACGAGAACTATGCGCCCATGCACCACGAAGAACAAGTGTACGACAAGGTTAAAGATTTATATGATGACTTTGTTGGATTGTCTTACGAAGAAACTGTTTACCCCGCCGAAAGAAATGTATACGACAACAGAATTCGCCAAAGAGAAGGCTATACAATTAACTTCTGGCATTCCGACAGAGCAACTAGAAATACTAACAAGGCAAACAAAGTTAGTTTTGGGGGTCTAAGTAGGTATAGCATATGGGCTATGGATGATAATACTAATATTTTTGCAGACAACAGAGATGTAACTGCTGACAGAGTCAGTACAGACCCCACCGGAGAACTTCAAAATAATGCTACCCAAGCACATTTTGGCACTTTCAAAACTTCCCTCACTGCCTCAGCCCTTTACGCCCACAAGCATTGGGTTGAGACCACAGCTTCTATAGTATCTCCTTCAGGCTTGGACCTTGCTTTTGCTAACACGGCTGTTGGTGGTACCTTTGGCCGTCTGTTCCTAGGCGGCGGAAATGCTAAATGGCAAGCCGGCGAAATGGCTGGAAGGATAGTAAATGGTGTGTTTGTAACCGGTTCAAGTGACAGAGCCAACCCAGCCTACGACACATACCAAGACTATGCAGAAGAAATAAGACTGCACGGTAAAGATTATTCAATTGTCCCAGAGTTTAGAATTAGCGATCATATAGACTATTATATTAAGCAAATGTCCGGGGACTTCTTAACCGAAAACACAGCGTCATTTGATATTTTTGGAGCTACAAAGTCAACTGATTTCCCAACTGATAGTTCGTTTGACGAGTTTTATAATGTTTATAGCAATTCTGACTTCTTAAAATACTTTGACGTTATAAAAAACGAACATGTGGGGATAGCCAAAGAGAAAAAATTAACACTTTCATGCAAAGCCCTTATGAAGTTTCTGCCGTATAATGGCTTCTATCCTGCTGAGAGAACGTTGCAGATGGCCACACAATTTTCATCTTCATATGCAGATTTTGTATCATACACAGGCGATGACGCAATTTTAGAAAATGCTAAAATAAGGCCATTTTTAGAAACAATGTATGCTCCTGGCGTTGTTTATAACTCCATCAAATCTGGCATTGGTCTACCATACCCTGTGCTGACAGGCAGCTTTGAAAGACAGGAAATAGAGTCTGGGGTCTATGCCATGAGCGCAAGCGATGATGGCGTTAACAAATTTAAATTCATAGATTTCGAAGCTGCGGTAGAACCAGAAAAGTATCTTACTAACTTATTTATTCACGATCCTCACCCCCACCCCTCTGCTTCACTGGACTTAACAGCATCTTGGAACGGCCAAGGAGACCCACTTTATAGAATGATGGCTAGTAATTTCTTCGGGGAATGCCCAGACTTTTTCCTGCCGCAAGGAAACATGACAACAATAACTTCTTTACCAGAAAGCGATCCTAGATTTGGAAATGCAGTCTCGGGCTCCACATATGTTATGCGCCTTAAAATGTACAGAAGTATGAATAAAGCTAGAACGTTCCCGATTGAGTACGAGTTACCACAAGATGATCCTACGCAAACTGATTTGCACGAGACATTTACTATGTATAGCAGGCCATCTGCTTTCTATCCAGCCGTTTCTGGCCGTGGTGGGCCTGACACTACAGATGCTTTCGTACAATCGCAACAGGAAAGCAGCACATACACAGACAGAGTGCTAGACAGTTACAGTGGTTATAACTGGGCTGCTACGCCGCCTTATTATAATGGGCAAGCGTGGCTAGATATAACTTTCACAGCCACAGAGACTAAGAAATACAAACTTGCTGAAATATTATCAAACGTTAGTGGGGCTATGAATTATAGGTATGACACAGGAGGCGCAGCGGGTGGCGGCGTCAAGAACGACGCTGGCTTCTATAATGCAAATGTTGTAAATAGTGAAAGACGAATTAGAGAAAATATTATAAATTTAGAGGATGTCCTTATTACAGACGGACGCGCAAGGATCAAATCCGTTGAATATGATCCTGTCACAGGTCAACCTACTAAGGTCAGCGATGACCCAACTGCAAATCATGTGTCTTTAGTTATACAACCTAAGTGGGAAACGCCAATGTTTAACTTTGCGTCATCCTCCGTTAATTTAGAAAACAACTTGACTGCCCCTACATACGCGTCTGAGTCAGTGCCACGAGGTATGTGGCACCAGTTTGGCTTGCCTCCCGAGTCACCTGACAAAGGTATTTTCTTACAAGCCTCAGATGTACCAAAAGAATGGCTCTCTTTACACCCATTTGTAGCCGAATATGGTGATGAGGCTTATGCCAATGGAAATGCTAAATCCTTAGTTGACTTATTGGGGATAGACCAAAGCCCACGCAGGTTAGGTGAAGTGGCAGAAGCCAAAGAGGTCAGTGAAGCAATTGTGGCTGTCCCATTTGTTCAAGAGGCTAATAATAAAAGATTTTTTGAAATACCGGATCAGGTTTTTGAGGCAGCTATTGCAAAAGAACTGGATTCAAGTAATTCAGTGCGCCAAATGCTTGTGAAAATGTCAAGATATGTCTTGCCCCCTAAGATGGATTTTATGACTAATAAAACCATAACGCCTTTTGCTATGTATATATTTGAGTTTAAGCACACTTTTGACAAGGATGATCTAACACACATATGGCAAAACTTACCTCCTAAATCAATAGAACGTGTGGAAGAAAAAACAGTTACTGTATCTCATGAGTTTTTAGATACTGATTTGTTGGGTGAAGCCATGGCAGATAAACTACAGTGGATGGTGTTTAAAGTTAAGAAAAAAGCAGTTAAGAATTACTTCTCCAAAGTTGCTTCTAGAAGCGGAGATAATTTGGATGATAAAAGATATAAGTTTGAGTTTGAAGTTGCTGGTAGGACCAGAGAGGTTCCGTACAGTTATAACTGGCCGTATGATTTCTTTTCTCTTGTCGAGCTAGTTAAGATAGGGGCCAAGGTTGACTTACAAGCCGTGGACAAGGAGGATAAAGAATGAAGTTTTTAAATAAAAAAGAGCAAGTTCTTGACACACTTTTGACTCCATATGGCGAGTACTTGTTATCGACAGGGCGATTTAAGCCAGAGTATTACGCTTTTTATGATGATAATGTGCTTTATGAAAAGCAGTACGATTTAGGAGTTGCCGAAGGTCAAAACAGCATAGAGCCTAGAATCCAGGAGGACACCCCACAGCTAGAAACCCAAGTAGTATTTACAGATAGAAATAGGTACAAAGCAAAAAGTATTAGTAGTTTTGGGCTTATTGATAGCCCAGACATAGGTTATGGTGGGGTTGCTAGTTACGGCATAGGTAGCTCAACTGCTGCGGGTGGAGGAACGAGCACGGGCGTAGCTGGCGGATATAACCCAGACCAGCCGCCTCAGAATCCAGGCATTGAACAGACACCAGAGAACATTGAAGATGTCTCAAAAAGTTATTCCCTTTTTGAAAAGGATTATTACGGCCCTCAATACGCCCTAGGCACAACGGACAAATTTACAAACAAGGCACCGGCATGGTCTGTCTCTATGATTAGGGGCGATATAACAAGCGCGACATCAGCTTCCTCAGGCCCTGCCCGTCCAACATTAGACATACCCCAATTAGAGGCTAAGCTAACATATGAAATTGATGTAATAGCAGACGTAGCGTTTGTATCTGATACTGAATTGGCAGTATCTTACGAGAATGGAGAAATCTTAGATATTAAGCCTGAAGTATTGATAGCTCAGATCAAAGAAGCAAACGCAGAATTTTCTAGTGATAATTTTGATATACAAGTTTTCGAAGTGACAACTGACTCGATAACAGGGGGTCACGGTTCCGTTGGCCCTCATGAAGTAGAAATTTTAAGGCCTTTAACATTCAGGAGACGCCCATCTCTTGTGAAAAATGATATTTTATTGGACGAAGAAGAGATTACAATTTCGCAAAAACCGCCAACACCTGACAATGTAGAGTATTATTTTACCATTAAAGTTGACAAACAGATAGATGACCGCATCATATGTTCATCAATAGCCGACAATAAAGCATCTGGTAGATATATTAATATTGATTTTGAGTGCGAAGATACAACAAATATCGCTCTTGTAGATATTTATAGTACAAACGCAAGATCTAAGCCATGCCCTGATTTGGAAGATCCATGCGAAGATAACCCAGGGACTGTTTACTAATGTCAACACTAGCTGACGAAAGAATAAAGCTTGTAGGCGATATATTACCATATGTTTTTATAGAATCTGTGGCTATAGACTCGCTTGATTCCATGAGAGCGGAGGATAGGATGGAAGTTGAGGTCAATTCTCCTGTTTTCATAAAAAATGAATTTGGCAACAACAAATTATCTGTGGCAGCAAATATAGAAGAGTCTGGACAAGGCTCTGTATTTAGCGCAACAGTCACGGTTTCTGTAAACGATTTTTTGAAAAATAGTGTTTGGTTCAAGAGCCCCATTAGGCAATTAATTGGTATAAAATTATTGTATGCGACCAGTCAAGATGCTTTTAATTTTATAAAGGGGCCATCCTTTCGCAATATCAAACAAATCCCTAGTAATTTGAGAAGTCACGTTGGTGTAAAAACATTAAAAATGCCAATGTTTAAAAATTTAGAGTATTATAAAACTAGGCAAATTGATAGTATTGATGATATACTATGTACCATTAAGCTTAAAGAAACACTTAGGCTTAAGACAGATTATTTGGCTTTTGTTGCATTTCCGCTTGTAGAGGCTCCTGAGCTTTACGGGGTCAAGGCTGTTCGCAAAGTCTTGGCAGATGGCCAAGTAGAGTCCCGTTCTACTACATATTATAATCCGGACGGCTCCATTTGGAGTGGGCCTGTGCATATTCACCCTGAGAAGGGAGTTATGGCTGGTAAAAAACATAGTGCTAGAAAGCACGATTTATTGGAAATCGTAGAGCATGAAAATACGATTAAAGATTTTAGAACGTTTAAAAAGTTTGAAGGACTGCACAAATCAATTAACTTAAGCAAGCAGGGGATGGAAAACAAAACAGTCTTTTCAGATCTGATGTTCAGCCCAGACCCGGATGGAAATATACGTGGCCTGTTTGTTTTTGATATGATTGGTTTTTTAGCGCAAAAGAGCGAATTTAATAATTTAATAAATAAAAGAAATAGAAAAAAAATACTGAGGCTTTCCAATATACGAAAGCTTAGAGTAATACGCAAAAGAATTAATGATTTTGAATCTGGGGAGCACAGCGAGGCTTCGGTTATCAATAACTCTGGTGTTGAAGTTGATATTATAGCCACTTTCGACGATGGCCCAGGGAGGTCAAAAAGAATTAATAGGGTTTTGAATGTTGTTGATACACATAATGATAAGTTAGCAGAGAAAGAAGTCGGGTCACTTAGTGAAGTACTCGTATCAGGTATTGGTGATAAAAGGGCTTTCTCTTTTGTAGATTTGGAGATGGCGTCTATTCAAGGTGGAACTTATACATATGGCGTAGAAATAGATATTAAAGACCCAACTTTAAGGATGTTAGAGACACAAATAGTCGGTTTACGAGAAGCTAGTCAAATTTTGTTAAGTTATTATGAAGAAGCTAACAGTCGCGGTAATTATAATTCAAAAACTGATGAATTATCCACCAGCTACTTACAAAAATTAAAAACAAAAAATAACTTAAGCATTAAAATTAAAGGTAAAAGGCAAAAGCCTATTTCTCTGCCTTGGCGCATAGCAGCAAGAATGTATTTTGATTCACTAGAAACGTTGTTAGGGCGCACTATCCCTAAGCGAGATAAGAAGAACTTGCAAAAATTATTATATCCTTCAACGAATAGTCTGGTCGGGGTAGAAAGATTTTTAAAGCTGCTGACGTCACTTCAAGGAGATCTACAAAAATATCAAGTGATACGTAGAGAGACGTCATCAAAATCTGCTGGTGTGAGAGGTTTAGACTCTAAAACACATATTATTAGCACTAGGAAAGATTATGCAAATAAACCATGGCGCTCAACACGTTACAATAGGTCTTCACTTAAGTTGGACTATTTTGGCGATTCTGTGGCCCGAACAAAATATGGCTTATCTAGGATAGGTAGAAATTCATTGATCAAAAGATTTAATCTGGAAGCGACTAGACTGTTCCCACAAATTGATGAAAAGGGTAGTCAGCAGGTTGCAGACCCTTTCTTGAAAGATTATAGAAAAGTGTACTTTTCATTTTTGACGCCCACTATAGTATTAAATCGTGATGAAAAAATCATATTATCCGATAAAGACCAAGAATCATATAAAAAGGCTAAAACATTATTGAAAGCATTTGATCTGGGGACGGCAGAACAAACCAGCTTGTCTACAAAAGAATTACTTTTTGACTTAGGTGCCATCATTAGTAATAGAAACAAGAAAACAATTTCTAGTAATAAGATTGTAGCGGATAGTTTTTTTGGTGAGAATACAAATATTAAACATAAGCCACCACAAAAAGACTCTCAAAGAGATGTAGAAGGCTCTGCTGGCGTTATGGATGCTGGAGCAGATGAGATAAGAGATGCTCTGTTAGGCCGGCGCTCTTTAGGACGTAGGCTACAAGGTCCCGTGTTAGCTAGCGACAGTCTACAAAAAAGATATATTAAACAGCAACAAGCCGAGGTTGGAAAAGATTTGTTAGATGATCGGTTAACAGTGATTCAACAAACAGAAGCATCTATAAAATACATAATAGGATTTGATAGAAATATGGTTCCTATATATTCCAAAACAGTACCGCACACACCTCAACCCTGCATATATGTGCTAGATCTTGAAAAAAGCCGTGAATTTGATATGGGCGAAGTAGATTTGATTAGCGATTCGGTAGGGTTTATATATTCGTCTGGCGACGGAGTCTCGACCGAACAAATGACACAGCAGTCAAGACGGACTGCCCAAGAACTACCAGAGGCAACTTCTGCTGGGATACCAACACAGGATCCGTGTCCTGTGGGCTATAGGTATGACGATTTCTCAGAGTCGTGTGTTCTGGCAGGTCGAGTGGCTTCTGTTAGACAACTGGACAGCTTAGATTCCCCTACACAAGACGTTGAGCCTTCTCTGGGGCAGACACAGGTAATAGATAGTGTGATGCCCAAGGGCACAGGAAGAGGCTCAGGTCCACAACCAACCCAAACAGCATCGCAGTCTACAGTAAGCCCATCCGTTGGTTCAACCACGGCTGGTGGAGGAAGTTATGGCTACTAAAAAGTATATAAGTCCGGATGTGTTCCCCACTACTATAAGGGATAACTTTAGAAAACTTATGGGTCAACACTACGTTGTGCAGACGGATGGGACTGCTACTTGGAACCCTGAGGCAGTTGCCATACCAAATCCTGGACCGGCTGGATTTTTAGTTAGCGATCCCGTGACTGTTCGCTATGTTCCTCCTAGTTTATCTATAGAACCTACCAATATTATGATAGAAAGAATCACAAATACTGACGGGGTTCCTTTTAGTTTGGAGTATGGACTCTCTAGAGATGCATCAAAGGGGCTTGGGTCTTTAAAAATTAAAGTTAAAGTTGATAACCAAAATTATTCTTCCATATATAAATTTACAGAGGATTTAGATTATATTTTTCAAAACCCTGAGAAAAGTGATAATGGTGGATTTTACTATGATCGAACTTTTGAATGTAGTTTACCGGATGCTCCGGATTACAGTTCTTACTCACAATATAATTATTTAGTTGAATCATATGAATCAATAACTAAAAATACTAAAGAGGCTATATTACCAAATCATTACAATATAGCAATTATTGAGCGAGCGGGCGACGAAGCTACCTTTGTATCAGATGTCACCACTGGAACGGAAGTGGTTATTCCAACTCCTGGTTCCCTTGTTGGTGATACAGGTGTGGTAGCTGAGCCCCTCCAAGACACAAAAGACCACACATTATTATTAGGTCGGCTAGATGATTCATTAATAAAGGACCAGGGTTTATTCTCAGAGTCTTACGTCGAATCGGAATTCTTGTCATCTGGTGGTGGTTTGACTATAGAAGAATATCTCCTTGCTGATTTAGACAAGACTCTTGATTTAAAATACGTTAATTATTATAAGTCCTGGTCTAATAATTACGTCGACCTACTGTCGGATGAGCAGTCCTCTCTCGAAGAGAAAGGGAAAAACATAATATTTTCTGGTCTTTTGGGCACCTCATTAATTAGAGAATCACTTGCAAGCCAGTTACCCACCCAAAACAAGCTACCATATTACTCCGCACTTAAGTTTGTGCCGCAGACATACACTGGTGCTTCGGCTGGCACCCTTTCATCCACACCAATAAACTCTATCGCTTCTGAGATACGATCTAACTTACTTTACTCTACATTTGGCTCGCACATAGCAGGGATTTACGACCCAGATTACAACGATGCTAGTGCTTTGACGTTTACCACTGATGGCCTACCAGTTCCCAACCCCAAATATGCATTCGTCAATAAGTCCTTTTATGATAATTCAAACTCTATAGAATCCAATCTTAGTTTGTCACCAGAACTACACGATTACGCAGGATACGCGGCTTCTACAATTAACGCAAATTCTGTAAACTCGGTCAATTGGGCCATTAGTTGGCATGGTGTATCAGGCTTAGGTGGAGCAGCGGAAGCGTACTCGCCGGTCACTACATTTTCAACAGATAAGAAATTATTTATTGATATGTCGGCTGGAGCAGAAGATTTAGAATTAGAGACTGATCTAGCATTGCGCTTCTCGGAGGACTTCCCCACAGCACCATTGCCGCTGCAAGCCTTGGCGATAAATAATTTTGTTTTCCAAACCACACAAATGACTTTACCAAATAGCACTATGACCCCAGCTTTGTCTAACGTATATGGCCCTGGTGCTATTTACGGGTTTTATAACCAACTTAACGCATCATTTTTCCCTAACGGATCAGCGGATAGTTTTGGCCTGCCTCCGGTAGGTAGAATGCATAAAGGCTCATTTGAAGATGGGCAGCCGTCTTATAGTGAAACAGTTATGTACAGGGTAGCAAAATATGCTGGTACAAATACAAATACTCAGCCGATACAAAACATATGGATACCCAGCGAGATTGGCGATAGGTCTTCTGGTATAGAATATATTGATTCACAAGTAAAATATGGGGAACAATACACATATCAAGTAAGCGAATTTAAATATGTCTTCGGCTTAAAATACCGTTATGAAAGAACTAAAGAACCAGAACCTTCTCTGGTCGAAACAGTTTTAGACGCGGATGGCACCACCCTAGGCTACATTATAAAGTGGGCCGGGTTTGCCAATTTATTTGATGATTGGGAAGAAGCGATTGGCGAGATACCAAGTTCGCCTGATCCAATGTGGGCCACATATGCTACTCTCTACAACCCCTCTTACGAATACGAGGAGGGCGATGTTAGTGGAGCCCCTGATGCTCCTGGGTACAATGAAGAAAATTCGTATTTTGTTTCAACGAGCCGACTAAATGAAATATTGCAAGTATCTTGGAATCTCAACCCATCCGCTGGAGATGCGGAAATTAGCGGGTTTTTAAACGATCATGCTACTCGTGTTCCATCATGGAGGGATATATTTGGCGGCGGCTGGTCATACGATATTACGCCCGACACACCTACGACTGGTGTCTCTAGTCTGTTTGCGGAGTATATGTTCACAGGGGATATCGCACGCATGGGAGCCTTGGACCCCTCTACATTTAGTGTTGAGGAATGGCTAATGTTGTGGTTTGGCGCTGATAACGCTGGCGGTGGTACCGAAGACGGAAGATTGTTTAGATTTAGGATTGCGCCGTTTGCAAGGTCAGGCACGCTAGGATTTTTAACTGAATACGGCTCTTTACAGGCCGTCCCACCATCGCATCATATATACCGGGATGCAACCTTAAGTGAATGGAATTATCGTAGTCTAGATAGTCCTAAAATTGGGTATCTTACTGGGTTTGGAAGGCTTACATCACACTCAATCGATAATGGCGTACCCCCATCTGATGTTTCGTTTGTTGTAAATACAGATTCCAGTGTCTCTAGTGTAGACACTCTTGAGGGCTCTTCTGTAGAATTAAGTGGGTATGAGGCTGAGTATGCGATACATATGCACCCAGTGGCAGAAATTGTAGAGGTACCTTATTTTACAACAACAACCTCAGTCCTGTCAAAACCCCCACCCCCGCCAGAGGTCTCCATAACTCCTTATAGGGGAGTGAATGATACCTTAATTTTAAGCATATCTTCTAACAATATCGAATTTGAACAGTATCCAATTCCTATCGAAGAGGGGGATGCTGAGATGTTTGAGATGCACAGACAGGCGCAAGGAGTTTTACCTGGTGATAAAATCAAGTTTATTCAAGATGACACAACAGCGTTCTTTCAAATCTACAGGATGGATAAGCCGCCATTAAGTTATTCTGACTTTGCCGGTAAATTACGCAATACTTTGTCAACTGTACTCTCGTCAGAGGGTACAATTATTAGAACTAATTCGGTGGCGCACGACGAAAGATTACAACCAAATATAAAATATTATTATATGTTTAGGTCTGTTGATTATCACAATAATTTTTCTAACCCTACTTCTGTATTAGAAGTTGAATTAGTTGATGACGCAGGTGCCATTTACTTGTTAGTTAAACCATATGAATTTCCTGTGGAGATCAATAGTGTACCCTCTGTGGACATGAAGAAGTTTATACAAGTAACGCCGGCGCTTGCCCAAGTTACAGCAGAAATACCTACAAATATGTCGTACACAGACCCAAGTGATATACCTAAGGTTGAATTAGGATCTGAGAGTATTGGGTCACTAGATAGAATATGGGACAAGAAATTTAAGATAAGATTAACATCTAAAAAAACAGGTAAAAAGTTAGATTTTAATTTAACTTTTGACAAACAAGACAAAAGAATAAAAACTACGTAAATAGAAACTATTTATAATACACACTATTTAAAGATTGGAGAGAGGCAAAATGGCTTTTTTGGATAACAGTGGAGATATCATATTAGATGCGGTCCTTACAGACGCAGGCAGGCGCAGACTTGCAAGAGGTGACGGCACCTTCAAAGTGTCCAAGTTTGCCCTCGGAGACGACGAAATAAACTATCGTGTTTACCAGCCTAACCACCCTAGTGGTTCTGCCTATTACGATCTTGAGATATTACAAACTCCTGTTTTAGAGGCGTTTACAAATCAAACATCTCAACTACACCACAGGTTGGTAACTTTAACAAGAAATGATTTTTTGTTTTTACCAGTTATGGAGTTGTTTGAAACAAAGAGGACCACTCGCGATAGCACAACTAATGCTTTTTTAGTCGCAGTTAATGAGACGACTGAGAATGAGAGCGGGATTAGCGCTGCGACAGGGATCATATATGGTGAGAATACGAATTCTACCAATAGCACAACTATAAGAGTTGATCAAGGTGTGGACGCAAATGGCACCTTAGCTATATCTCAACTAACAGGTGAACTTTTAGAGACCCAATACACTATTAAAATGGATAGTAGATTAGGGGCTCTGACTGACCCTGGGGGGTCTGTGGCAAGGGTCAATTATATAGACGAGGACCAAATGGCAACATATTTTGTTTCGCAAGGGTCTCCTCTTGTATCTTTGATAACTGACACAACAGCGGGCGGGTCTTCTATAAACGGTCAAAGGGGCACCAGGCTTGACTTTAGAGTTAAGGCATCTCTTGATTTAAATAGCAGCGACACTTTGTTTACAAGGCTTGGTGGCACTTCTACAGTTAACACTGTATCTGTGAAACACATTGACTCAGTAATTAAGGTTACTGGCGTGACCACAGGATACAATATTGATGTACCTGTAAGATTTATTAAGAAGGCATAAAGGAATATAAAAGATGGCATCTAGTTTCAAATCTTTGGGGTCGAACGACGCCACTACAACAAGAACATTATTGCATGAGTCCATACCTATCACAGGTAGTATTGTATCTGGAACATATGGAGGAGGCGCGATCGCTCTTGGCGGCGAGCCGCATATTAAAACATACTCACATGGCATGTTCCAGAGTGTTTTCGATTATCCGTTTTTAAGCTCATCGGCTAACCATATTTTTGATATTACCACTGGCTATGCTTCTACTTCACATTTGTCGGGCGCTGCAAATACTCAAAATGCCAAAAAGATTAATATCTACAATCAGATGGCCCAGGTCCTCGCTGGTTTTGATGAAACCGGCTCTCTTCGGCTTTTAGATGAAGACGGCGATATTATCGCTGGTGGTACAAAAATTAAAGAGTGCTATTTTGTTAACTTCTCTCGCATATTAACAAAAGATGAAATAAAGAAAGGCACGTTTGAGATGACCCTTACAACTGCTGATGGGTTCGCAGAGCCTGCCCCGTCAGGTGAAAGAATCATTATTACCGACCACTCTGGTTCTGACGGATACTTTGTTAACTCGCCTGCTGGCGAGTACGGTGTTTTATTTGCAACTGCATCAACCGACACAGATGCTGTTTTAAGCGCAAATAGGAGGTTCCCTGTCGGACTGCTGTACTACCAAGCGGGCATTGCAGTCCTATCCGGCTCAATCTTCTCTGATTCAGACGACGGAGGTATATTAAATACCGGCGTGGGCACAGTAACATTTAACCCAGCGGGCGCGTCCGTCACAGGATTCAATACAACCACTGGCTCTACTAATGATGTTATGGCTGATAACTTTAGAAACAGGCTTTTCAACCTACAATTTAACAATACTACTGAATTGAACTCTACAATCTATTTTTGCAGAGCCTCAAATTCAGAGTTTAACTACAGTTCTAATCCCACATATCTCTCAACTTCTGGGGGCGGCCCAAGTGAGATCGTTGTTAAAGATGGCACGCGAAGCACAGATCCCCATTCTTACATTACAACAGTTGGGTTATACTCAGCGGACAATGAGTTGCTTGCAGTTGCAAAAGTGTCGGAGCCTTTAATTAAAACACCTTCAAACGAGTTAACTTTGAGAGTCCGCTTAGATTACTAGGAGGGCCTCATGGCGTTTTACAAATTTACGGATAACGATTTCTTTGTAAATTTTCTTGATACAAAGCCATCGTGCAAGTTTGATATATATAACTCACAAATATTTTACAATAATGCGAGTCAAATATCAGGCGAATTTGCTACTAGTGTACCCAACATCCCGGCAGGACACATAAGTTTGTACGAGTTGAACGTTGACCGCAACGCATCAACTACTGGTCTTATATTTCCATTCATAACTAAAGATAGCTCACTGACCACATTTAAGACTATCTCTACTAGTGAATTTTATTCCATTGATTACGGCACGGACATTAGTAGTTCTACCTACCCCTTGTCCGCTTCGATAGTAAGAGAATACTTCCCAGTTAACCATTTTGCCACAATGAACACAAACAACCAGGCAGTTTTCAATAAAGATAGGTCGGATCATGGTGGATTGAGTCTAAGTCTTCAAGCTAGCAGCAAAACAAGCGCAGGTTTTCCAGATTTTAACACATCTGATTCTGCTTTGGGCATAGACGGGGTTACTAGGTCTAGCTTAGATAGATATATTAGGTTAAAAACTCTTTTATCATCGTCGCATATTAATTCATTAAAGAATGTAGTTAATTTTAAATCTAATATGAGTCCTCATTTTCAATATTCTGCGTCGATATCACCTGTTCACCGTGATTTAGATAAGGCGGAAGTTAACCTAATTAGCATCCCGTCTATATTCTATGGCTCTGCGATAGAGAGAGGCACAGTCAGCTTAAAGTATTATCTAACTGGCACTCTAATTGGCGAATTAAGTGATAAAAACCACAATGGTGAGTTGATTCAAGTTGGCCCGACAGACGCTGTTGAAGGTTCTAGCGAGGTAGCGGGTATTGTATTATACGACGAGGGCTTCATAATGCTAACAGGTAGTTGGGATTTATACTTACCTGGTGGGGCGGATGACGCAGAGCTTGATTATGAACCCAATGGAGTTGACCCAAGCAAATGGATATACTTTGGGATCGGAGCTAATGACGGCACGGCACCTGATGGCTCACATTACAATTCAAGAATTTCAGCTAGCTTTTCTTTAGAATTCTCAGGGTCTAGCATGGTGCCTGTTATGACAATGTTGGCGCATGCTCCGAAGGGCCAGTTAAATTATTCTAACAACCCAACCTATCTAAGCCATAGTACCTCAACAGACTATTACGCTAGTGTAACAAGCTCTGTCGTCTACAGCGAACCAGAACTGAACGTTGTAAATATAGTAAGCTCATCTTTTGATAACCCGACAGCGAGCTTTGCGAAGGAAACATATATTTCTAAAGTTGGACTTTATGATGAAAATAAAAACTTAATTGGCGTGACAACTGTTGCTAAACCTGTTAAAAAGACTGAAGACAGAGAGTTTACTTTTAAAATTAAGATGGATATATGATATTAGGATTAGATGTAAGTACCTCGGTTATAGGATATAGTATACTAAGCGAGGAAGCAAAAATAATAGAATGCGAAGCTTGGGACTTACGAAACAAACGGTACTTCCCAGATCTGTATGTTAAAACTCAGCATGTTAAAGATAAGTTACTAGAGATTAAGAGCTTACATAATATAGAACATATCTATATTGAAGAACCATTTGTATTCTTCCGAGCGGGGGGTTCCACAGCCAAGACCATGGCTAAGCTACAGGCATTTAACGGTATTGTTTCATGGTTGTGCTATGAAATATTTGAAATGGCACCCGTGCATATATCGCCGGCTAAAGCTAGGAAACTAAACGGAATTAAAGTTTCCAGGGGCCAGAAGGCAAAAGAAGTTGTTTTAGACTATTTACTGGAGAATGAGGAGTCTTTTACTATCGAATATACTAGCAAAGGTAACCCTAAGCCAGTTTCATACGATAGGGCAGATAGTTTGATCATAGCAAAGGCCTGTTATTCCTTGCTTGGAGACTAATTGATGAGCGCGACAACTTTTATTGAAGAAGATATAAACGATCTAATACTGAAAGAGACCAGAGAGCTTTTGAACGAGAACATTTTACAAGATTTCTATGGACTTCTCGAAGACAACGACGAAGCTATAGAGACATTTTTTACCATCCTCTCTCTTACAGGGGGCACCAAATACCTACCTGAGAATGCTATATTCTTTACAATAGCACAATGGAACTTTCGTCGGGGCGATTATTTGGGCGGGGTGCTTAATCTACTGTCAGCAGCTAGGGGCATAGGCAATTTTGTCAGAGTAGCCAAGGTCTTGTCTCCAGCGATTGGGTCTACCCGCAGGGTTAAAGACGCTTACAGGCTTTTTAAGCCAGCATACAAAATTTTATATGCTGCTAGAAAAGACATTGGTGGAGTGGTTGCGGCTGAAAAAAGAGCGGTAAGATCATTCAAAAGAAAATTTGCAAATGACGCAGAGGCACGAAAACAATTTACTGACATTGACAAATATTTTAGGACTAGAGCGGATTCAACATCGGGCACTGTTGGTAAAATCTCACGAGGCACAGAAATAACAATAAATTCTTTTGATGATTTCATACGCGAAGGCGTCAAAATGAATAAGCTTGTCGCAAATCAGTATGAGAGGTGGATCTCTCGGTCTTTCCCGGCGATTATAAGACTTCTCACTATGAAGTTCTTGTTACTTGAGAAAGCTGTGTCAGGCGGCGTTGAAGGATTAAGAGAGTTTACACCTGCTGGTATAACTGATGAGCAACTGGCACAATTTCAAAAGGTTCTGGCTGATACGCCCCTCAACACCATTTACGCTATGACCAATCAGCTTATTGGCGAGCTTACTGTAGATATCTCATTTACTGAGTTAATGACTAAGATGATGAGATTTTTACAAATCTTCGATCCGCGTACTCCCCACCCAGAAGACTTTGCTATGAGAAAGGCTTTAAGGAATGATAATGTGTTTGCCGCTTCGTTAGGTGTTGGGCCTAAAGCTGAGCAACGAACGTTTAAAGATTTAAGTGTTCTTATGGGGTATAGCAGTTCGATGGATTTGGTTAGAGCGTTAGGTTTTACAACCTCTGATAGGGAAGTCCTAAAGCGCCAGGTAGATGAATACATGGCCAAAGGAAGAAAACAAAATTATTTTATAAAGCCTAGCGGCGGACTAAACGAGGGCACAGTCATGAATTTAACCGAAAAACAAATTAATGAAATTATTGTAGAAGAGACGAAGCGCGTTTTAGCTGAGAGTAGGCTTCAAAAACTTAAGAATTACGCTCGTAAACTCATAGATCGTTTGTTGGGAACGGGTAAAAAGCTAGACTCAGATGACCTAACCGCCCTTGAAACAGCCGCCAAAAAAGGGATCGACCTAGAACCTGAAAATGGAGCGGATGAGATATTTAAAGTATTGGAAAAACAAACTGATAACCCTGAGGCTTTGAAGTTGCTTCAAAGGCTAAAAGAATATCAACAAGGTGTTAAAAAGGGATCAGCGCAAGCCGCAGGGGAGGTCGCTGAACTAGTCGTAAGCACCTCCTTGGATGGAATTAGCCGAAGCAACGAACTAGTGCTAGCGCAATTGAAAAGCGGTGGTCTTTCAGAAAAAAAATTAGAAGTTGTAAGAGCCGCCCAGCGTAAAGCGTTTGAACAAGTTAAGAATGCCCCAATAGGCACAAGTCAGATAAACCTTTCAGGGACCAGTCGGCAACTGCGGATGGGCCTCGAAGCTGATGGTGTCGAACAAGTCAAAAAGGGCTATATAACGTGGGGCAAGGTCACGGGTGGCGGCAGCCTTATTTTTAGCGCTTTGCTCGCAGCACCTATGATGAAATGCACCAAAGATGCCGCCGGCACCGTCGAACTCGCTGCCGACGCTGCTGGCCTCACCACCCGCGAAGTCTTAGAGGCCCAGTTTGGGTTTCCCTATCCTGACCAATCTCATTTACACATGACCACAGGAGAACTCGAAATAGGCACACGAGTGAAGGATAAGAGAGACATAGAAGGCCGCAAGGTCACGCAAGTTATTGGGTTTGAGGATGGCAACCGCAAGAAGCCGATATTCTCTGCCAACATGGATATAAATGACGAAGACGAAATGTTTAATAACTAAAGATAATATAGGAATTAAGATCATGAAAAATAAATTTACTAAAGAAGAGATAGATGGTATTATTCTACAAGAAATAAAAAATATTTTATCCGAACAAGAAGAAACCACCAGACCCCCCCCAGGCATGGAGGCCCCAACAACCGACAGCGAAGAGAAAGAGCCCGACGAAGACACGGGAGATACAGGCGATACAGGTGACACGGGAGACACAAGCGACTCAGGTGTCACAAGCGACTCAGGTGACACAGCCGTGACCGACGATTCTGGTGTGGAAGCGCCCGCTCCTGCCCCAACACCTGCCCCAACACCTGCCCCAACACCTGCTCCAGAACCAGAAAAGCCAAAATATGCTAAAAGCTGGGACCAGTATGTTGAAAAAGGTGAACAAGAAGAGGCAGAAATAGCTGAACTCTGGACGAGACTGACTGCTGAAGGACCATTAAAAGAAGCTCTCGAAGGCTATACCAATAGCTTCTTTAGTTATGCCAAGTTCTATAAGGATGAGGTGGCTAAACAACTGGAGCAGGGTGGCAAGAGTTATATAAGCCCAGAAGAAATGGTTGCGCTGCTAAAGTCGAGATTACAAGAGCCTGAGACTAAGCTGCCAGCAGTTGACAAGATGCAAGCTCAATTAAAATATGCAAGAGATAGGCAAGCAGAAGCAGAAATGGCTTATAACAAAGTGAGGGAAGAATTTAGTATTATTAAGACTAGAGATACGGAAATAGCTGATAAGCAGGTTGCGTTAGGGGTACCAGGTACGCTTCAATTCAAAAAACGAAAAGAATATAATAATTTAAATAAAGAGCGCCTCGAAACTTTAGCTCAACTAAAAGCTAAAAAGAAAGAGGTCGACCAGGCCTTTGAGGTTCTAAGAAAAGCCCGTACCAAGGTGGTGGACAAATCAGCAGAAAGCGCCAAACAAAAAACAAAAGTTAACGAGTCTCTCATTAATGAATCTACTTTTGATCGTTGGCAGACGCTTATCAAAAGCTAAATCATTTGACTGCTGAATCTGATCGTGCTATGGTTGTAGCATGAGAGAAAAACTACAAATTCTAAAAGATGTTCTTGGACAGTACCGCGTGTCAAACCAAGAACATCTTTTTTTATGTCCATATTGCGATCACCACAAGCGGAAGTTCTCCGTTAATGTAGAAAAGAACGTTTATAAGTGCTGGGTCTGCGACACTCGCGGCCTAGACTTGTATCAAGTTATACGCAAGCATGGTTCACAAGGAAGCGTGCAGAAGTGGCGTATGCTCACTAATAAGGTAGAGATTAACTCTTTTGAAGATATCTTTCGTGAACCGGAAGAAGAAAAAGAAGAAAAAGTACCTCTACCTAAAGAATTTGTATCATTGGCCAACGATGTTCCAATTACAGCCAGAAACGCTTTGAATTATCTCCGCAAACGTGGAGTGACCAAAGAAGAAATTGTTCGCTGGAAGATTGGATATTGCCGAGATGGCGAGTATGGCAATAGAATTATTATACCATCTTTCGGCATGACTGGTTATGCAAACTTCTTTATCGCACGATCTTATAGTGGGGACTGGATGAGATACAAAAACCCAAACGTCAATCGCAACATAATCTTCAACGAACTTTATGTTGATTGGAGTAGGGACATAATTTTAGTTGAGGGCGCGTTTGATGCTATACGCTCACATTGTATTGGCACGCCCATACCTCTTCTTGGTTCTACTCTGAGGGTGGAGTCTAAGCTATTCCAAAGCCTAGTCAATCGTGGAACAACTGTTTATTTGGCCTTGGATGCGGATGCATCTAAGAAAACGTCAAGCATTGCACAAAATTTAATGAAATATGGAGTGCAGACACGTTCGATAGACACCTCTGGTTATGAGGATATAGCGGAGATGCCAAGAGATGTTTTAGAAAATAGGAAACAACAAGCAACAGTAATGAGCGCAGACAACTATTTATTCCAGAGAATAAGGAGTCTATAGTATGTTTAAGGTATCAGACAAAGAAATTATGTCCCTAGTGCGCGAGTCGTTTAATAAAGAAGCAAAAGATAGAGGCCTCACTCATGAACAAGAAGAGAGGCAGCAAGTGCAGATTAACACAGGCTGTGACGATATTCCGGCTTATCCTAGACTTAACCTAGACAAACTCATAGGTAAGAAACAGCCGACTGATGTTGATGCTAGACAGTTCAGACAAATATTAGAAAGGGTTAACGCATCTGTTGAGGGCAACGACATCAGATCAAGAATAAGGTCACTAAATAAAGTGTTAGAAAGTATTGTTAGAGGGGATACCTCTGGTATGAAGATAGACCAACTAATTTCTAGGTTTATATTTTTAGATAGTTTTTTATCGTTGTTAGACCGTTCAACTTACGAACCGCAGATGGCAGGCCTCCTGCTAGAACCCTTATTGGCAGCCGTTCTAAAAGGTGAGCAAATGGGTGGCACCGAGGTTATAAGTGATTTTGAAATTCCTAATTTACAGAATGATATGACCGGCATAAGTTTAAAACTAAAAAGTGACAATAAAGTCGAAGGTAGTTTTGCTTTGTTTATCAAAGGACTTATGACTCATGGCGTCATAGGATTTTATCATATCCAGAAGTTTAGCCTTGAAGGCGGACCAGTGTCCGGAATTAAAGTTAGTTATTATGAGGTCAATAAACCATGGTGGCTTGATGGACAAATAGAGTCTCTGATAATAAAATATTCAACCCGCGACCCTGAAGCAGCCAATTCACCGGCTGAATCAATAGAGGCCGACAAGGCGCAAATAGCGTCCCAGTTTAGTGATGAAACCCAGAGAATGGAACTTTTAAACCGTTTTTTAAAACCAAGTTCGCCAGAGAGAGAATACTTGCTGTCTAATTTAGCTGAAAATAAAAGATTTCAAGATTTAGGTGTTCGGACAGATAAAGCAAGAATTAATTTTAATATAAATGACATCGCCCAAAGGACTAGTTTGGGTAGCATCGCAGTCCCAACTAGGGAGGAATTGAGAACAACAGCAAAAAATTCAATAAATAGTTTGAATGATCAGGTGGCTGGGTTATATAGAAGTATAGGGATGCTATCTTGTGTCATGAAAAACTATACTGCTGGCGAGAGTGTAACGAGGGAAGATTTTGCAGGAGCAGCCTCAGAGCACGCAGCGGATATCTTAAAGACGGCAGAAAGCATACAGAAGGGCGAATAATTAAGATGGGGGAAGCTTGAAATTTGCACATATAGCTGATACACACATACGAAATCTTAGATATCACAAAGAATACAAAGCTGTCTTTCAACAACTATACGATGCTATCAGAGAAGAGGGTGTAGACTATATCATCCATTGTGGTGACATAGCGCACACTAAGACACAGATATCACCAGAGTTTGTTGATATGTGTTCTGATTTTCTTAGCAGCCTCGCGGACATCGCGCCCACATATGTTATTCTTGGTAACCACGATGGCAACTTAAAGAATACAGGGCGCTTAGACGCCCTCTCGCCTATCGTAGAAGCTTTGGAGCATCCTGACCTTCATCTGTTGAAAGACTCGCAAGAAGTGTACCTGAGGGACGGATTTACCCTCAATGTTTTGTCGGTCTTCGATGAGGAGGGGTGGGACGATCCATCTAATTATGACAATGTAAATATTGCTCTTTATCATGGCTCTATTTCTAACTGCCAGACAGATAGTGGTTGGGTCATGGAAAAGGGCGAACACGATGTTAATATCTTTGAAGAGTTTGATTATGCTTTCCTAGGGGACATCCACAAAGCACAAGCGATGGATCGAGCGGGCAAGGTAAGATATGCTGGTTCGACGGTTCAGCAGGGCTTTGGAGAAACACAAGACAAGGGCATGCTTGTGTGGGATATCAAGGACAGAGACAGCTTCGAAGTTAAGTCGGTGACCTTTAGGAATCCAAAGCCATTTATTACTATTGAATTAGAAGATGGCAAGGTGCCTCAACAAGAAATTGAAAAAGGTGCTCGTGTGCGGATTGTTTCTAATGAGAGTATAACTCTCGAAGACATGAAGAAAGCGGTAGATGTAGCGCAGCACAAATTTAAACCAGAGAGTATATCATTTCTTAATCGCAACATTGGCCAAAGAAGTCTCGCTGACGACACGGTAGAAGATATCCACCATGACGATCTAAGAGATATAGTAGTACAGCGAAGACTGATCAAGGAATTCTTGTCTGACTACCAACTTGATAGTGGTGTGCTAACAAAGATATTAGAACTAAACGATAAATATAACTTAATGGCTGAAGAGAAGGAGGAAGTCTTAAGGAACGTAAACTGGAAAATCCGAAGTCTTAAGTTTGACAACCTCTTTAACTATGGTGAGGACAACGCTGTAGATTTTGCCAACCTTAATGGCATAGTTGGGATCTTTGGCAAAAACTTCTCCGGTAAGTCTAGTATAATTGATAGTTTGTTGTACACGATGTTCAATACGACCTCTAAGAATGAGCGCAAGAATCTTAATGTTATTAATTATGACAAAGACTACGCCAGCGGCGATTTAGAACTTATGACAGATGATGGGACAATCTGGAGCATACACCGCCAATCGGATAAGTATACCAAGAAGTCCAAGGGTCAACTGATCACTGAGGCGAAGACAGATGTTAATTTTACATCGGTGTCTCTCGATGGCACAGACTCTGTTCACAATAGCCTTACTCGGAATGAGACAGATAAGGAGATTAGGAAAACCTTTGGTACCATAGATGACTTTTTGCTTACCTCAATGTCCTCGCAACTAGACTCTCTTTCGTTCATTAGGGAAGGTTCTACAAAGCGTAAGGAAATATTTGCCAAGTTTCTAGACTTGGAGTTATTTGATAGAAAATTTAAATTTGCTAAGACTGAAGCTTCTAACCTTCGTGGTGCGCTTAAAAGACTGGAGGGTAAAGAGTTTGCGTCTGACATAGACGCGGCTCTGTATGAACTACAGCAGTGCGTACTAAACCACGAAGATAAGCAGACCGATATAACTAACACAGACTTAAAGATACAGGAATATACCAGTTTAGTCCAGGATTTAGAGAGTAAGGTACAGGCTACGCCCACAGAATTGATTGACATCGTCAATTTACGCAAAGACTTGTTAGATAAAACAAATCAGCATGTCTCACTCATAGACCGAAATAAAGAATTGACAGGCAAGGCAGAGTCCTCTACAGAAGTAGTTGAGACGATTAATCAATATATAGACGATTGTGATATCGATTCTTGCAACAGAAGGATACAAAATTCAAATGATTTGGACACCTTGGTACAAAAGATAGAGTCTAAACTGACTGAGTTGCTTGGAGAGAAGAAAAGAAACGAAAGGCAAGCCTCGGCGCTGGATGGTATACCATGTGGGTCTACATATCCCACATGTAAATTCATTAAAGATGCATATGTGGCGAAAGCAAATATACCGTCCAATGATTCAGATATTGAAATTCTAGAGGACAAGAAGTCGGAATGCCAGGAAAAGAAAGTATCTTATGATGCGGACGAGGCACAAAGGCATGTGGATAGGTATAATAAACTTCTAGACAAAAAGTCAGAGCATGAATCGCTTATTGAAAAGGCGTCTTTAGTAATATTAAAAAACGAGGCATTAATTGCCAATTTAGAAAACCAGGTCACCATTCTGGAGACAAAAGAAAAAGATTACCTCTCTAACAAAGAAGCAGTTGATAAGTTGAGTGACCTAGTGATGGAGCGCGACACTTATTCTGATAAAATTTTTCTTCTCAAGAGGGAGAGGGAAGATCTAGATAACGAAGCCAAATTGCTATACAAAAAGCTTGGGTCTCTAGAACAAAAGGTAGAAAACCTTAGGGAACAACAAGAAGAACTCACTAGACTTCAAGAAGAATATTCCGCTTATGACTTATACTTAAAGTGCATGCATAGTAATGGCATAGCATACGATATCATCAAAAGTAAGCTGCCTGTTATTAACGAGGAGATATCAAAATTTTTAATGAATATTGTCGATTTCGACATCTATTTTGAAGACGATGGTAAGAGGCTAAACATTCATATCCAGCATCCAGAGCAAGACCCACGGCCCCTTGAGATGGGTTCAGGGGCTGAGAAGACTATCGCTGCAATGGCAATTAGGCTTGCGCTCTTATCTGTGTCAAATCTTCCAAAGGGCGATGTCTTTATATTGGACGAGCCTGGAACTGCTCTGGATGAAGATAACATGGAAGGGTTTACAAGAATGTTGGAAATGATTAAATCACACTTTAAAACAGTGTTATTAATCTCACACCTTGAAACACTTAAGGATTGTGTGGATATGCAACTAAGCATAGAGCAAAAAGACGGCCATGCTTTTGTAGATTGTTAAACTATTTATATTACATTGGAGGTAACATGAACATGATTAAAGGAGCAGTCGATAAAACTTTAGAAAAGGTCGTATCGAGAAAGCTACTTGTTTGGGCAACTGCAACCGGCTTAGCCGCTGGCGGTTTCTTAACTAGCGGAGATTGGGTGACCATCTCGGCCCTTTATCTTGGCGGCCAAGCTGTCATTGATGCTGTTGTTAAGCTTAAGGCGGCATAGTGCGAGGTCTTTTTAGATTTATAGGCACCTATTGGAAGGAGATCGCATTAGCAGTATTATTGTTTGTGGTCTCCTTCTTTTGGTGGCAAGACCACAAAGGTCTTGTTAATGCATACGACGCGTCAGTAGAGAGCTACGAGACTAGAATTAAAGAACTAAAGAAAAGCCACCAACGCGAGACAGAGCGCAAAGCTAAGGCTCTGGAAGATTATAGAGCAAAGTTGGAAGAGCTTGAGATGGAGTATGTTGTATATCAGCAGGCCGTGGCTGAGGCTAAATATGAACGAGTGCAAGATTTTGTTACCCTGCGTCAAGAGAACCCAGATCAACTGATACTAGAGATAGAGGCGAAGTTTGGTTTTGAATATACTGATTAGAACGCTGTTTTTGTTTTCCTTAACCATCCCCGTTGCTTATGGCGGCGCGGGTAAGTTTACCCTTGTACCGAAGGGCGGGACTGTTCCGTATGAATCGACTTGTTTCGACACAGAAGCTACTGCCAAACTACTAACTTGGAAGGAGTTTCTTGCTGAGGAAATGAAAACTAAATGTGAGTATGAGAAGCAAGCGCTTGTATTGGACACGGAGCTTGTGATTACAAACATGCAAATTACATTAGAAGAGACTCAAGTTCGTTACCAAGTTGAGATCGATACTAGAGATGAGGAAATCAAAACTCTTCGCGACATCATTAAGAAAAATAAAAAGTTAAATATACCTGTTGTCGTTGCAACTAGTGTAGCTGTTGGCTTCGGAGTTGGCTTCGGCGTTTACCATTTTGCGAGTAGATAATATGAAAGACCCAAATAGAATAGCCAGGATTGAAAAAGCAATAGCTAAAAAATATGGTCATGAAACCATAGAGAACCCAAGGAAATACTGGAATGAAGAAAAAGAAAAGTCTTACCAAGACCAGATTAAAAAGCTTGCCGAAAAAGAGCGTGCATTCGAAGAAAGCGAAGAGAAAATAGAAGTTGATGGTATTTTAATATCTAAAAAACTACTTACTAGAGAAACTATTAGGAGAGACTGCTCTGTTTGCGATACATTTTCTTTTAACCTAAAAGACGATGCCTACATGATGAAATACGATTGTTGCTACAAATGTTTCATACAGTGGGTTGACGGGAGAGAAGAGAGATGGGAAACAGGGTGGCGTCCACCAAAGGGAGATAAATAATGGCAACCACTTTAGAAATTATTAGAGGCATCTCGCAGGCTGCTGCAAATGCTTACGATGGTGCCCACATGGAGAGTTATTCTTCCGATGGCAAAGCACGCACAATTGGCCTGAAGAGGGAAGAGGGTGATCCCATAACCGATAAGAGGGTTATGGATGGTTTTGGAGTTGCCTTTCACGGCGATAAATTAAAAATCAGCTACCACTCGGAGGTTCAATTGAAAGAAGTGTACGGCAACTCTTTCGAGTCTGACACGGAAGCTATGATAGACCAAGTAGCCAGCTTTTTGAAAAAAGAGTACAAGGTCATAACTGGCGATACTTTAACTCTTACCGCACAAGGCGGTGCCGACATTGTAGTCCAGAATACCTCGCGTGTTAGGACATGGTGCCAAGCATGTAAATTTTATAAAATAGGCTCGATGGGTGATGTTGAGGGAGTTAAGGCTCCATCTGAGACTCCTGGGGATGTGAAGTACAGAAGGTTCTTAGATAATGGTGGGTTTGCTGAGAAGCGACCGTCGAATGATACCAGACCTAAAGAGTAGGTAATATGGCTTACCAGCTTACCAAAAAGCAAATACTAGCAGAAATAGTAAAGTCTGGTAAGGATCCATCATATTTTATAAACAACTATTGTCGCATATCACACCCGATGGAAGGCTTGATCCCTTTTAGGACTTACCCTTATCAAGATGATATGCTGGTTAGTTTTAACGATCACAGATTCAATATAGTTCTTAAAGCTAGGCAACTTGGATTATCCACAATTGTATCAGGTTACATCGTATGGATGATGCTATTTCATAGAGACAAAAATGTTCTTGTGATGGCCACTAAGTTTGGGACAGCAACTAATGTTGTTAAGAAAGTTAAGAACATAATGAAAAACCTTCCAGATTGGATTCGTATTTCTAGCATCAAAATAGACAACCGCTCATCGTTTGAATTAACAAATGGCTCGCAAATTAAAGCATCCTCTACTTCTGGAGACGCAGGTCGATCCGAAGCCTTGTCATTATTGGTATTGGATGAGGCTGCCCACATTGATGGGCTAGACGATTTGTGGACCGGCTTATATCCAACACTATCTACGGGTGGTAGATGCATCGCATTGTCGACACCAAATGGTGTAGGAAATTGGTTTCATAAAACGTATATAGGTGCTGTCGATCAAGACAATGATTTTTTCCCTTCAAACCTTCCCTGGGATGTGCATCCCAAAAGAGACAAAGATTGGTTTGCTAAAGAAACCCGTAACATGTCAAGACGGCAAATCGCACAAGAGTTGGAGTGTAATTTTAATACGTCTGGCGAAACTGTGGTACACCCAGATGACCTGGGATACTTGAAGACAATGGTACGCGAACCGAAATACAGAACTGGGTTCGATAGGAATTATTGGATTTGGGAAGAGCACCAGCAAGGCGAAGATTATTTGTTAATTGCTGACGTGGCTAGGGGCGACGGCAAAGACAGTTCTGCGTTCCATGTGTTTAAAGTTTCTAACATGGAGCAAGTAGCTGAGTACCAAGGCAAACCTAGCTTGGACATGTATTCTAATATCTTAAACCAAGTTGGCAAAGAGTATGGCAATGCGCTGCTAGTGGTAGAGAACATAGGTATAGGCATCTCAGTCTTAGAAAAACTAGAATTACTGGAGTATGCAAATCTGTACTATTCTATAAAAGGCACACACGAATATATAGAGCAAGAAGTAGCATATACAAATAATAGCTCGGTACCTGGATTTTCCACAACGACCAAGACTAGGCCACTTATCGTGGCTAAAATGGAGGAGTTTGTTAGAAATAAACTAATTATTACTCATTCTAGCCGTTTATGTAATGAAATGGAAACATTTATATGGAGTAATGGCAAGCCCCAAGCTATGAGGGGCTACAACGACGACCTCATTATGTCAATGGCTATTGGATGTTGGGTGAGGGACACGGCACTAACAGCAAATGAAAGAGAACAACAATATAGGGAAGCATTTTTTAATTCACTAGTATCAACAAATAAAAAATTTGACACAACTGTACCAGGCATGTTAGGTTATAGTGATTATAATAGCAAGCAAGAAGAAGCTATGAAGCAGCATCAAGAATTTATATGGTTAATGAAGGGGTAATAAATGGCTGACAACGACAAGAGGAATCCTAGAAATCCAACTTCGGATTTATATAAAAGACTAACAAAACTATTCTCTGGCCCAATTGTTAGCCGTAGGACCCAGGCTGGACGCAGAATCCGAAAGCAGCAGCTTGATAAATATGCCCACATGTTTAAATCGGCCAGCGGACAGGAGTTCAAGAGGACGCACTACAATCCGTTTGAGTCTATGAATTCAAACTATATGGCAAACCAAAACAGGACTGAACGCTACGTTGATTCTGACCAGATGGAATATATGCCAGAGGTTTCTAGCGCTCTTGATATATACGCTGACGAAATGACAACGTCTTCGATGCTTTCTGAAATGCTTCACATCAAATGTCCGAATGAAGAGATAAAAGCTATATTGCACAGTCTTTATATGGACGTATTAAATGTAGAGTTTAATTTATTCGGCTGGGCTAGGACAATGTGTAAGTATGGAGATTTTTTCCTGTACTTAGATGTTGATGAAACTTATGGCGTTAGGCATGCAATTGGCCTGCCGCCTAATGAAATCGAAAGATTAGAAGGCGAAGACAAGACTAATCCTAACTATATCCAGTTCCAGTGGAACTCAGCCGGTCTGACTTTTGAAAACTGGCAGATGGCACACTTTAGAGTATTAGGTAACGACAAATATCACCCCTATGGCACTTCTGTCCTAGAAGGGGCTAGAAGAATATTTAGGCAATTAACCCTTATGGAAGATGCCATGATGGCCTACAGGATTGTTAGAGCGCCGGATAGGAGAGCGTTCTATGTTGACGTTGGTAACATCCCGCCCCAGGACGTGGAGCAATATATGCAAAAAGTTATTACTTCCATGAAGCGTAACCAAGTTGTTAATACCGACACGGGCCGTGTTGATTTGAGGTACAACCCTCTTAGTATCGAAGAAGATTATTACATTCCTGTCCGTGGTGGAACTAAATTTGCAAGCATCGAGCCGGTCGGGGGCCAGAGTAGGGCTCACGATATAGAAGATGTGAAATATTTAAGAGATAAGCTTTTCTCAGCCTTGAAAATTCCAGCCTCTTATCTGACGCAAGGTGAAGGCAACACAGAGGACAAAACCACTCTAGCCCAGAAGGATATAAGGTTCGCCAAAACTGTTCAAAGATTGCAGAAACCATTGATTTCAGAGCTTGAAAAAGTAGGTATCATACACTTGCATACTTTAGGGTTTAGGGGTGAGGATTTAGTTAATTTTAAGCTTGCTCTAAACAACCCGTCCAAAATCTCTGAGATTCAAGAGTTGGAGCACTGGAACCAAAAGTTCACCATCGCTACGTCAGCTACGGACGGATTTTTCTCAAAGCGTTGGATAGCAGAGAATATCTTTGGTCTATCTGAAGAAGAGTTTGAAAGAAATAAAAGAGAGATGTACCACGATAGGAAGTATGATGCTGAACTTAATGCTGTTGGAGAAATGGCTGGTGAGGCTGCGTCTGCCGGTGGCATTTCTCCGTTTAGCCCTGCGGGTGGGGCCTTTGAACCAGGAGCGGGACTACCGGGTGCTGATGAGGGACTTCCCAATTTACCGGAGCCAGAGGCTGCTGCCCCTGAAACTGGTGCCGGCGAGGTAGAGACTCCAGAGGGAGAAGGGGCCGAAGACACACTGTTGGCAACCCCAGGCAAGCGAGATGGTAGGGAGACTGCTGGCGTGGGTAAACACATACGAAACAGGGCGGTTTCTGAGACTGACCGCCTAAGCACTAAAAGAAGTGTTTTTCCAGGGTATGGCGGCCATGACAGTATTAGTACACTTCAAAAAGGTATAACCGAAGGAGCTACTAATTATAATGGTAATCAAGATTTACAAGAGCAGAGAATCTTTTCAATAAATCATGAGATGCAGCGCTTGATTAACGACCTAGAAGATATGGAGCCAAAACAAGATGAAACACAATAAAAAAAGAAATACAGCTTTCCTCTACGAGAGTTTGGTTAAGGAGATGACCAAGGCTGTCTTGCGCTCTAATACCCCTAAGAAAAATCTTATAGCCGCAATACTCAAGGAGCACTTTAATACCAACTCGGTTTTGCATAAAGAGTTAAATCTTTATAAAACTTTATGTGAATCCCACAGTGTCCAGAAAGAGACAGCAGAAAAAATCCTCTCAGAAGTAAAGAGGGTCTACCACACATTGGGTGAGGAAGAAATATTTGATGAGCAAACCCAGGTTATAAAAAAGATTAACACAGATTTAGACAAGAGCGTATTTAGCAACTTTGTATCTAATTACAAAACTCTTGCCAGCATCTCGCAGATGTTTAACAGCAAGACTCCTATAAGCAATAGGATTATTTTAGAGGGGAATATAGTTGACCTAATGGTTAAAACTCCCGGTGCGAGGCCTGGTATGAGGCCCATAGACAATGTTACATATAAGATATTTGTCGATAAATTTAATCAAAAATATGGAAATTCTCTTAACGAAAACCAAAAAGATTTGTTATCAAGATATATTACCTTCTCTTCAGAGAATTCTACTGAATTTAAATTATATCTTAGTGATGAGATAGACCGCCTAAAAAGATCAGTAGATGGTATGAAGGCTAGAAAAGATATTGTATTAGACGAAGGGCTTAATCAAAAAAGCAAAGAGATTTCTAACGTTCTTGAGGGTTTTAAGAAACAAAAAATTAATGATGATATGATTAAAACAATTTTAAAAATTCAAGCCTTGGCAGCGGAAGCGTAAGATGCCTCAATTAAGAATTAAATTTATACCATCTAGCAAAAAAGTATTGTTAAAGGTTATAGACAAGAACAAAGTTTTAGATAAATTTTCACTAAAAGCAAAAAAGACTTTAGATGGCAACATTATAGTATTTGACCACCATGATGTGGATATCGTAGTAAGACCAGAGCAGAAAAAAATTGTTACTTTTAAGAAACACGGGGCAACTGGTAGTATTGCTTACGGGGCATCCGATAGACTTTTTAGTCACTTAGCTCAGAGAGGACTGATTAGCCCCGATTCGGTACAAGGTGGAAACACACTTGATTCATATGAAGTGGCTATCCCAGAAACAAATTTAAATATTCCTATAAAAGTAATTCTTTTATCTATATCAAAATGGATTGAATCCGAGAGACCATATTTTGAGTATGGTGAGGATTATGATGATATGATGGATGATAGGCTTTTGACTCCTGACGATGAAGAATCTACCGAGCTTGGCGAGGTTCCACAAGACAAGCAGAAAGGTTCTATTGTCCCTGGGTATTACCGAAGCCCTTATTGGATGAGTTATATATTAGAGTAAGTGGAGTAATAATGGACCTTTTATGGTTTGTATTAGCGTCGTATGGTATGACGTTTTTGATTGTGTACGCTAGTATTTTTAACAAGATTAGGCCTAGCAAAGAGTGGTTAGGCGGATTTGGAAAGCTTTTTCATTGCACCCTCTGTATGGGTTTCCATGTGGGATGGTTTTTATTTGCCATTAATCAATGGACAGAACTATTTACTTTTGACTACACACTAGCGAATTTTCTTATTTGTGGTTGTGTGGGGTCAGGGACATCGTATATGTTAAGTCAGATAATCCAAGATGAGGGGGTGAGACATGCCATTAATGTGCAACATATCAAGTCGTAATTGGTTACTACGACCTGTCGCACGCTGCTGTTCCGGGTCCATACTCGGGCGGGTTGCGCCCGCAGGTATTAACTAGTAATAGGAGTTTTTCATTATGTCTAAGAAATTGCTAACAGAATATTTTGCCCTTTGTGATGGAGGGGTATGTCCCGACTTCCTCACGGAGAGTGAAAAGAGAAGAATGTCTGAGGGCAAGGCCTTTTACATGACGGGCAAGATCCAGGTAGCTGAGGTCAAGAACGGTAACGGAAGAGTTTACCCTAAGGGTATTCTAAAACGTGAAATGAAAAACTATCAAAAACTCATTGATGAGCGTAGGGCTGTAGGTGAGTTAGACCATCCAGACTCCTCCGTGGTTGAATTGAAAAATACTTCACATTTGATCACGGAGGTCTGGTGGGATGGTAACAATGTTATGGGTAAATTAGAGGTACTTAATACCCCCGCTGGGCAAACACTTAGGGCGCTCGCTGAGAGCGGTGTTGGCATTGGTATCTCTTCTAGAGGTATGGGTTCGGTGTATGAAAGGAACGGCGTTACAATGGTCGAGGATGATTATAATTTAATTTGTTTTGACGTTGTGTCAGACCCGTCAGCACCGGGAGCCTTTATGAAGCCTATGGGTAACATGCCTTCTCAAAAGGGCATGACTATGTCTGTAGGCTTGAAAGAAACAAATACAAGTGATAAACTACATTTACTTATGAATGAGATCCTGAGGAAATAAAGTGAAAAAGTCAGAACTTAAATCTATATTAAAGCCGCTCATCAAAGAGTGTATCAGAGAGAGTATCCTAGAAGAGGGTATTCTGTCTAACGTAATAGCAGAGGTCACCAAAGGCCTCAACACTGCTCCAATTGTTGAGCAAAAGAAAAAGGCCCCCATTGCAAAGGAGCCAACCAGACCACCACCCTCTGTGAACCAAAGGTTGGCAGAGCATAGAAAGAAACTAATGGGTGCCATTGGGTCGGATGCTTACGGTGGCGTTGACCTATTCGAAGGCACAACTCCAGCCCCAGGTCAAGCCTCTCAAGGGCAGGCTGCTAACCCTATGAGTGGGACAGACCCTAACGATGCTGGCATTGATATCTCCGGTATTATGTCGGTTGGCGGAAACCGCTGGAAGGATATGATTTGAACAACTGGAGGTAAAACGGTCGCTATTGGACTTAGCGATGCATAGGAAACATTAACAAAATGGCTAGAAAACAAGAGTCAGAAAAATTCACAGGTTTGGTGGGAAAAACCACTTTTACCTCAGTTGGTTTCGACTCTTCAAACCCAACTGGAAATACTAAGGCATTTAACAGCCTTGTGGGTGCGGATGTTGCTCAAAGCCCGATAGCCGTGGCCTCGACTCAGCCTACACAAGCTACCAATACACCACCGTTCCCTAATGAGATAGTCTGGTCTCGATCTGAGGCAATAAGCAAAGCTGGGCTCACATATACTGTTTCAAGGCCTCAATTTCATTTTGACTTTACCAGTCCAGTTGAGTATGGTGACGGCAGACTACACAACGTTGGAAAAATTAAACAAGCAAAGGTTGTCCTTAATGTTAAGTCAGTTTCAACTACAGGGGCGACGACTCCCACTACAGGTATTGTAGTTGTTTTAATGTGCTCCAAGCAACAACCGCTTATCGAAACAAAAAGCAAAGGCGGCACCACGACAACCACATACACATTACCAAGAGCCCTACAAGGTTTTGCTATTGGTGGCACTCTACTGGCTGGTAATAACTTAGGTTCAACATTAAATATAGCATCTACTGATAATGTTTTGAGCACAAGTAGCACAGGACAAATTGGTTTTAATCTGCCCCCTCCAATGCTAAGAGAGCTTGAGAGAGCAATGCGTCGAAAAACGTATTTCTCGGTCAGTGTAATAGAGCAGCGTGCCTATAAGGGAACCATCGGCGTACAACAGTTTAGTACGAAAACTGGGGGCAGCCAAACGGTAACATTTTATGGGGCTGGCTCAGGCAACACTAGCCTTCAACCAATACTTGATTTTCATTATGATATAGAAACTTCCAAATTACATACTGGCGCTGGTGCATCTAGAATTAGTAAGGCTGGATTTCTGGGCAAACACACAATTGCTGGGACAAGTTCAGGATTTGGAGATTTTTAATATTTAAAGACTATTTAGTTATAGTTTAGTGGAGTTTTTAAATGGCTAGCAGTACAGATACCGGTCCCGGAAGTGGAAGAATTTTTGGTTACCACGAACCAGGTTTTAATCATGTTGGAAGTTATCAAGTAAGTTGTAGGCCGTTTGCGACTGCATCTGTCCTAGTTGAAGCGTCTGGTGCTACCATGGGTGGCGGAACAAAAATTGAATTCCCAGGTGTCACTAAGTTTATTATTGTTCGTAACGAGGAACATGACGCTATCGCAGACTCTAAAATAAGGTTGGCTTTCGCTTCTGGTGGTCTTCACGCTCCAAACTTTAATTATATATTAATTAACGCAAGTTCATCATTCTCAGCAGACTATAGAATTTCTCAAGTTTATATTATGAGTGATGGTTCTACACAGCCAAAAGTTTCAGTCATTGCAGGGATCACCACCATTAAATCTGCTAGAACACCGTCAGGCTCTTGGGAGAATACAGTTGGTGTTGATAAAATAAGCTAGAGGATATAATGGGTTATAGAAAAGATAAGCAATATCAGAATTACACAAAAAAAGACATTAGGGATTACGAATACAGGTCTAAAAGGCTTCCGGTAAAAGGTAATAAACCAAGTAATGTTACGGTTGAGCCTAATCCTAATGAGCCAGTAGAGAGAACTATTAAAAGATTTCTTCGCAAAGTAAAGAAAAGCTCAATAGCTGATGAGTTCAGAAAAAGACGCTACTACGAAAAGCCTTCTGATAGAAAAAGAAAGGAAAGAAAACGGCGTGAAGCAGTGCTCAGAAAGCTACGTCAAAATGAGCAAAACTAAAAGACATGTGCTAAAATAGTAATTTACTATTTTGTAATACTATTTATTGATGAATTATTATTGTGAGGTTTATCCAATGTCATCTTTACTTGATGAGGCTATCGTAGACGCAAAGGCGCTGAGAGAGGCAGTTCTTAAAAATGCAGAGGCTTCCCTGCTTGAAACATATGCTCCTAAAATCGAGGAAGCAGTTGAAAAATTGCTGGAACAAGACCCTTCTGCTGCGGCTCTTCCGATGGACATTGGTGCTCCACCCACAGACATAGGTGCTATGCCTGGGAGCTTAGATGTAGCCACAGATGACCTTGACGCTGAAACTGCTGATACTTTTCCGGACGGTGAAGAAGAAGAATTAGATATTCAGTACGCAATCTCCTCTGATATTGACGGTGTTGAGGATAGTGAAAGTGATGAGATTGAAATCACACAAGGTGAATTAGAACAAATGCTTGAGTCTATAGTCAAAGACATTGAAGTGCTGGAGGAGATGCATTGTGGCGGCAAGAGAGATGATGATGGCAAAGAAGGTCACGGACATTTCTCACAAGCTGAAGTCTCTGAGACCGAAGAAGACCTAATGGAAATTGATGAAGATATTCTTGAGGCTTTCACTGGCTTAGAAGAAGAAATCGAAGAAAATCAACAAATTGATATCGACGAAGAAAAAATTCAAGAGATTGCAGAAAGCCTTGTAGTAGATATCATGCCTGTTAAGAGAGGCTGGGCAGGGACTCCAGAGTCCGAGATGCAATATAATGAGAAGTTAGCTGCTGCCATGGCGCAGTCTGACAAATTTAAAGAAGAGAAAGAAGAATTATTGAAAGTTGGTAAGGAACTATCCGAGTCTGTTCAAAAATATCAAGGTGTAAATTCAAAGCTTAAAGAAGTAGTTGATATCCTTAAAGAAAAACTCGATGAAGTTAACCTTAACAACGCAAGACTACTTTATACGAACCGTGTTTTGAGAGAGTCCTCCCTGAATGAGCGACAAAAGGAAACTATTGTCGAAGCTCTATCTAATGCTGGTTCGGTAAACGAGGCGAAGGTTATTTACGAAACCCTTCAGAGCACAGTGGGATCTTCTGTTAAGAAAAATCCAAAATCACTGAGCGAAGCAGTTTCTAGGCCTTCTACTATACTACCGAGAAGAAAAAGCCATAATACTCAGCCTGATTCGTTTACGGACAGGATGAAAGTTTTGGCTGGCATTAAAAATTAATTATTTTAAGGAGGATTTAAAATGTCTGTTTTACAAAAACTGACTGAAGGCATTGTTGACCGCGATCTTGCAAAAGAAGGTGCGGCACTTCAGTCCAAATGGGAAAAAACTGGTCTCCTCGAAGGAATCAGCGACGACCGCATGCGTGCGTCGATGAGTCGCCTTCTTGAGAACCAAGCAAAGGAGCTTCTTCGTGAGGCTTCTACGATGGCAGCAGGAGATGTTGAGGGCTTTGCGTCCGTGGCATTCCCGATTGTTCGTCGTGTTTTCGGTGGCCTTTTGGCTAACGATTTAGTTTCGGTCCAGCCGATGAGCTTACCTTCGGGACTCATCTTCTTCATGGACTTTACATTCACGGATGATAGATACGGCGTTTCTTCTGCTGAGTCGGATCACGGTGCGTTCCGCGCTGGCGAGTCGGTCTATGGTGGTGGCGTTGTTGCTAGTCAGTTGACTGGTGGTGTGACGGATATTCTCGACACTGGGTTTTATAACCTGTCGACAGGGTATTCTTCTCCAACTGGTTCGTTGGCG
>TARA_Y100000385_G_scaffold14473_1_pt1 | contig 62608 bp, 61 predicted proteins | sample TARA_Y100000385 | Tara Oceans TARA_Y100000385 (sample SAMEA2620980) | marine metagenome | biome: marine biome (ENVO:00000447); feature: surface water layer (ENVO:00002042); material: "saline water (ENVO:00002010), including plankton (ENVO:xxxxxxxx)" | depth 5 m
TGAGCAATTAATCCAATTAATTGTCTTAAAAAGTTGTTATTTTGTTCCCTCAAAAGTAAGTATAATTTTTACTGATTCGTCAATTAATAGTATAGCTTAGTATATGGGTGAAAAAATAATAGATTTAGGAGGCATCAATCCTCTTGATATTTATGGAACTAACAATAAGACTTTAACCTTTATTCTTGATTTTTTTCCTAAAGTCAAATGTGTTGCTAGAGGTAATACGTTAAAGCTCATTGGAGATGACGAATCTATAGAAGAGTTTGAAAAAAAATTCAGCTTGATGTTGGAGCATTTCATCAAGTATCAAAGATTAACCCATAGTAACATAGAACGAATAATACTAGAAGATAGTGCCGTTCTTCTTGGTGATAACGATACTTTAGTTCATGGACCACATGGTAAAATTATTAAAGCAAGGACTGCTAATCAACGTAAGATGGTTAAAGAGTCGCAAAAAAACGATATGGTTTTTGCGGTTGGTCCAGCAGGAACAGGAAAAACATATACAGCTGTTGCTATTGCAGTAAGAGCATTGAAGAATAAGGAAGTAAAACGCATAGTACTTTCAAGACCTGCTGTTGAAGCAGGAGAGAACCTTGGATTTTTGCCAGGTGACTTAAAAGAAAAACTAGATCCATATTTGCAACCGCTTTATGATGCTCTTAGAGATATGATTCCGTCAGAAAAGTTAAATGAGTATATAGAATATAGAATTATTGAAATAGCACCTCTAGCCTTTATGAGGGGTAGAACATTGGATAATGCTTTTGTAATTTTGGACGAAGCCCAAAATTCAACACATCAACAAATGAAAATGTTCTTAACAAGAATGGGCAAATCGGCAAAGTTTATAATAACAGGTGATGAAACACAAATAGACTTGCCCGCAAAACAGCCTTCGGGCCTTTTAGAAGCTCTAAAAGTCATAAAAAACATAAAAGGCATTAGTGTCATTAAACTCGATGATAAAGATGTCATTCGCCATGAATTAGTGAAAAAAATTATTAAAGCGTATAAATCAAATCAAGACAAAAATGAGTAAGAATGTAATTATTAAAACGGATTTTAATTTTCCAAATCAAAAGAACCTATACAAGGGTAAAGTAAGAGATGTTTATAGTATTGGGAGCGAGCAGTTGGTAATGATCGCATCTGATAGGATATCAGCATTTGACCATGTTCTTCCTGAAGGAATTCCTTACAAAGGTCAGGTATTGAATCAAATAGCGTCTAAGTTTTTAGATGCAACATCTGATATTGTTCAGAATTGGAAAGAATCTACACCCGATCCATCTGTAACTATTGGTAAACGATGTGAGCCATTTATGGTAGAAATGGTAATTAGAGGATACCTTACTGGTCATGCTTGGAGAGAATATCGTGATGGAAAACGTATGTTATGTGGCGTTCCAATGCCTGACGGAATGGTAGAAAATCAAAAATTTGACCAACCTTTAATTACTCCTACAACCAAAGCAGAAGTAGGGCATGATGAAGATATTTCTAGAGAAGATATTCTATCACAAGGATTAGTTTCTGAAGCAGATTATGTTATGCTAGAGAAATATACTAGAGAGCTTTTTCAGCGAGGAACAGAATTAGCTCACGATAAAGGGCTTATCCTTGTCGATACCAAATATGAATTTGGTAAGGATTCTAATGGAGAAATAACTCTTATTGATGAAATTCATACCCCAGACTCTTCTCGGTACTTTTATATTGATGGCTATGAAGAGAATCTAGCGGCAGGAAAACCACAAAAACAACTCTCTAAAGAGTTTGTTAGACAGTGGCTTATCGAAAATGGTTTTCAAGGTAAAGATGGACAGAGTATTCCTCATATGAGTGCTGAATTTTGTCAATCAGTTTCTGAAAGATATATCGAACTATTCGAACATATTACAGGAGAAAAATTTGTCAGAGAAGATGTTTCAAATGTACTCAGTAGAGTAGAACAAAACATATCCCAATATTTAGATAAATAATTAAAAAAGCCCCAGAACGGGGCTTTTTTTTTAATAAACTGGATAGGACACAGTTACAGGTGATTTGATGCATAGCATTCTTCCCTTGGCTAAAACTTCATAACTCAATGAATCTTCATCTTCTACAATAAAGAAATCATCTTTCTGAACACGGACTTGTTGTATTTTTAATCCCCCTTCAATAAGATAAAAGGAGTAATAATATTCTTTTTCTATGGGCAATTGAAAATTCCCAACTTCAAATGCAATTTCTGTTATTTCAATATTTTCACTATCTAGCCTAATAGTAGAATTTTCTCCAACTATGGTTGTGATATTATTCTCTTTAGGTAAATCTTTAGCTTTAACATCTAAATATTTTGCAGGAGCACTAAGTGTTTTTCTTAAATCTGGATTGAACCAAATTTGAAAAATCTTGGAGTCAGCTTGCATTGCTTCTGCATGTGAAATACCTGAACCGGATTGAATGAGTTGAACATCTCCTTTTTCTAATGGTATCCATTGCTTAAGTAGGGTGTCATAATGCTGAATATTTCCTTCCAAAACAATAGACATTATTTCAAAACCTCTATGAGGATGAAGCCCAATGACACTGTCTTTTTTAGCTACAGCGTGTGCCCAATAGAATAAATTGGAATAGGGTTTCAAATTTCCACCATCTTGTGAAAAGCCTAGAGGCTTGTTTTCAGTGATGTCTCCACCGTTGAATTCACCATAAGCCTGATTAGAAGTTGGATAATGTTTAATCATACAATAAATATACAAAATTAAATGTATATACATATAATGTTTATACATATATTTGTGTTTATGAATTTAGAACAATCCATTTCACAAGCTAAATTTGATTCTGAACAAGAGAAGCTAATGATTAATGTTATTTATTCTGCAAATCTGTTGAATTTGATAACCACTCGATTATTCAAACCTTTTGACTTGTCACCACAGCAGTACAACGTTTTACGTATCCTAAGAGGTCAGAAGGGTAGCTCTATAGCTTTGATGGAGATAGAAAATAGAATGTTAGATAAATCTTCTAATGTATCTCGATTAGTTGATAAATTAATTTCTAAGGACTTAGTGAACAGGAGTGTTTGTTCTGAAGATAGAAGAAGAATAGAAATCCTTATTACTTCAAACGGGATGTCTATTTTAAAAGAAATTGATGCAATTCTTAGTGAAATGAATTCAAAATTAAAAGAGCTCATTTCTGATGATGATGCTAATCAGACAAATCGTATTTTAGACCATTTAAGAGAAATACAACAATATTATTAGAATTATGAAAAAGACTAGATTAATAAACAATGTTGAGATTCAAGAGCTTGACCAAGCGGTAGAGTTAAAAGTGATTACTAAGTGTCCAACAAAATGGATTTTGATAGACGAAGAAACTGGACAAGTTTACAGGGGTTCTGAAAATAAAGAAATAGGTAAAATGTGGGAATTAATTACTAAACAAAAGTAATTCATCGACTCCCAAATATTGACGAGCCAACCCTTATCATATTACTTCCTTCCTCAATAGCAATTTTATAGTCACCACTCATTCCCATCGATAATATAGAAAGGTTTTGATGATTGCTTCTAGCTTTATCAAAAACAGTTTTTAGGTATTTAAATTCCTTTCTTATTTGAAGAGTATCATCAGTAAATGTAGCCATTCCCATTAATCCATCAATGGAAACGTGAGTTAATTCCATAGCTAATAATTCCATAGCTTCTTCTTGGTTTAAGCCAAACTTATTGGATTCTTGGGCAATGTGAATTTGTAAAAGGCAATGTATTACTCTATCGTTTTGTTTAGCTCTTTTATTAATTTCCTTCAAAAGTTTTTTAGAATCTACTGCGTGAATAAGTGAAACGAATGGAGCAATATATTTCACTTTATTGCTTTGTAAATGCCCAATCATATGCCATTGAATATCATCAGGAAGGGTGGCAGATTTTTCTACTAATTCTTGAACTTTATTTTCTCCAAAAATTCGTTGTCCAGATTCATATGCTTGGAGGATGAACTCATTAGGTTTAGTTTTAGAAACAGCTACTAACTGAATGTTTTTCTCTATTGAATTCTGTATAGATTCTATGTTTGCTTTGATGTTCATTTAATCTATAAGGTCATAAATAAGCATGCCGCTTCTTAGCTTAGGTTGAATGTATGTGCTTTTAGGTGGCATTGATTCTCCTTTGTTGGCTACTTCTTTAATCTGACCAACGCTAATGGGTTTTAGAATAAAAGCCGCTTTAAATTCTTTTGAATCTACTTTGCTTTCAATTTCTTCTAAACTGTGAGTGCCATCTATAAAAGCTAATCGTTTATCGTTTCTGGGGTCTGTTATATCTAGTATAGGAGCTAATATATTCTTTGATAAAATTGCAGGATCTAATTTTTCAACACAATGTTTTCTATTGACGTATTGTTCTTTAGCAATTAGTGAATACCATTTTTGAGATATGTATAGCGCTATTTCATCTTTTTGACTGGGCTGAAAAGCTGTGCTGACTTCTTTTAAATCGTATTTCTCACTGATGCGCTTTAAAAATTCATTATCAGAAAGACCGTTTAAGTTTTTAATCAACCTATTGAAACTGATGATTTTAAGTTGGTCTTCAGCAATGAGATAACTCATACAATAGTCTGTTTTTGAGCTTTTTATATTCTTCTCTTCTGTGTTTAAGAGGCTAGATGATGCAAAACGATGATGGCCATCAGCGATATATAAATTCTCAATTTCAGAAAATGATTTTTTAATTAATTCTATATCATTCTCATTATCTACAAGCCATAACTTGTGTTGAGATTTGTTAGTTGTTGTAAATTCGTATTCGGCTCTTTCTTCAGTGTATTTTGCTATAATTGAGTCAATAGACTGATGATTAGGATAGGTCAAAAGAACTGGTTCGGCATTAAAACCTGTTGTTTCTAGATAAGTTTTAAATAGCTTCTCTCTTTTTTCTATGGTTTGTTCGTGAATTTTGATATTTCCTTTAATATAATCTAGTACCGATGCAGCGCCAATTAATCCGATGAATGAATTGTTATCAGCATTAATTTTTTGGTAAATGTAGAAGAGATTTTTTTGATCTTTTTTAAAAATACCATCTTTAGTGAAGCGGTAAAACTTTTCTTTAACGAGTTTGAATTTTTCGTTATGATCTTTGACTTCTTTTCCAACAGAAAAATCGGGATTAATGATATGCAGAAAAGTGTATGGGTTGTTTTTTAATTTTTCAGTAAGAGTTTCTTTTGAATAACTAAGATAGGAACGACTAGCCACAAGAGAAACTTTATCTCTAGTAGGGCGTATTGCAGAGAAAGGAACTATTTTAGCCATAGTGAAACCATTTTAAGACTTTTAAGGGAGCGTTAAGTTAGTTAAAATAAGAGATAATCTTATCAGCTAACTCTTGGCCTATTCTATCTTGAGCTTCATTTGTAGCAGCTCCAATATGCGGTGTCAAAGAAACTTTAGACTGCATTAATAATTTAATTTGAGGTTGTGGTTCATTGTCGAAAACATCAAGACCAGCTGAAGATACTTTACCGCTATCTAATGCATTCATCAACGATTCTTCATCTATCACGCCACCTCTGGCTGCGTTAACTATGCCCACACCGTCTTTCATCATTTCGAATTCCGCTTCACCAATAACAGCCTTATCTGAAATTTTAGGTATATGAAGGGTTATATAATCACTTTCTTTAAGAACTTCTTCAAATGTTATGGTTTTAATCTCGAAAGTTGCTTTCTGACCATCAAAAAATGATAATTCAACAGATGCATTTCTAATGAATTTGTCGTTTGCAATAACTTTCATACCTAGTCCAATAGCTCGTTTAGCTACTTCTTGACCAATTCTACCAAAGCCAATAATCCCTAGTGTTTTACCTTTCAATTCAGAACCTTTAGCATATGCCTTTTTCAATTCTTTAAATTTAGAATCGCCTTCAAGCGGCATTTGTCGGTTTGAGTCGTAAACAAAACGCACCATATTAAAAAGGTGAGAGAAGACTAATTCAGCTACTGATTCTGATGATGCTGCTGGAGTATTAACAACCTCTAATCCTTTGCTTTTAGCGTATTCAACGTCAATATTATCCATGCCAACGCCTCCACGTCCAATCATTTTTAAATTTGGACAGGCGTCTATGAGTTCTTTTCTAGCTGTAGTAGCAGAACGCACTAATAAAACACTAATATTTTTTTCATTGATAACATTAGCTAATTGTTCTTGCGCTACTTTTTGGGTTATTACTTCAAAACCAGCAGATTCTAAGGCGTCAATTCCTAATTGAGAGATGCCATCATTGGCGAGTACTTTTGTCATTATGCTTTTCTTTCTAATTCGTTCATTATTTCCACTAATACTTGTACGCTATCTAGTGGCATAGCGTTATACATTGATGCTCTGTAGCCTCCTACAGAACGGTGGCCTTTTAATCCGTTTATACCACCATCGGCACACATCTTACTAAACTCATCTTCCAATGCATCATTGGTAAGAAGAAATGTAGCGTTCATGGTTGATCGGTCTTCAATACTAGCGCTTCCTTTAAATATGGAACTGTTGTCTATGGTGTTATATAAAAGCTCGGCTTTTTGTTTGTTTATATTTTCTATCCATTCAATACCACCATTTTCTTTTAGCCAACGCATAGTTAACATACTTACATAAATTGGAAATACTGGGGGAGTGTTGAACATACTGTCTTTAGCGATATGCGTATTGTAATCCAACATTGTTGGAATTTCTCTACCTGTATGACCTAATATTTCATCTTTAACTATTACTAGTGTAGTTCCAGCTGGACCTAAGTTCTTTTGAGCTCCAGCATAAATCAGTCCAAATTTTGACACATCAATTTTTCTACTAAAAATATCCGATGACATATCGCATACTGTAATAACATCAGTATTTGGGAAATCTTTCATTTGTGTTCCAAATATGGTATTGTTGGAAGTACAATGAAAATAATCTAAATCACTAGGGATTTCATAGCCTTTGGGTATGTAACTGTAATTTTTATCTTTTGAACTAGCTAATACTTGGGTGTCGCCAAATAATTTAGCTTCTTTAATAGCTTTTGAAGACCAAGCACCTGTATCTAGATAGCCAGCCTTGCCATTGATCTTCATTAAATTGTTGGCTACCATCAAAAATTCCATACTAGCACCACCTTGCAAAAACAATACAGAGTAACCTGAAGGCACATCCAGTAAGTCTTTTACACTTTGTATAGCTTCGTCCATAACAGCCACAAAATCTGCGCTCCTATGGGATATTTCTATTAATGAAAGGTCAAGGTTATTGAAGTTTAAAATCGAAGAAGAGGCTTCTTTAAAAACTTGTTGAGGAAGGATACAGGGTCCAGCGCTAAAATTATGCTTTTTCATTATTTATTTATTATATCTGCAAAAATGCGGTATTATTTTTATTTAGGAAACAAACCACCATCAATTTTTTTGATTTTGGGAACATTAACTTTGTTAGGGTTTGTAATATTTTCTTTGAATTTAAAAGTGCCATTTTTTAACTCAAAGGCATCGACACTGCCATCGGGTATATAGAAATCATATAAACCAGTCAAATCATCGCTTATTGGTATAAGATGTGGAAATACTATACTTTGAATTTTTTCATTAAACCTTACCGATACAGCAGCATCTTCTTTGTATTCAAGGATAAAACGATGGTATCGCTTTTTTTGATGTCTAAAGATGGGTGCACCGAAAGTTAAGGATTTAGAAATGGACAGAACGTCCATGATTTTTTTGTTGCTTCTTTCATCATTTCCATCCCAGCCCAAAAGCAGGTAGTAATCTTTTTTACCTCTTTTAAAGTGTGTTAGGTTATAATAAAGAGCACCAATCCATTGGCTATTATTTAGTTTTAGAGTGTTGGCTAATTTAACTTCACCTTCTAAAGGTTTGAGGTATTCTACTTTATATTCTTTTTTACTGTTGTAGTATTGTACAATTGCAAAATATTTATTGGTATTGTTAGAAAGGGGAATATACCAATTGATGATTCTTAGTTTTTTATCTTTTGATGTAAGTATGGGGAATGAAGTGAGTTGTTCAAAATCATATTTTAATGACTTGGGGTCGTCAAGAACATAATCCCATAATTCAATAAAATCGGCATTTGCTTTGAGCTTTTCTTGGTCAGAACTACCATTACGAAGTAGGGGAGCAACCTTTGATAATTCTGTTTCGTAATAGGTGAAATCAGTCTTTTGTGCTAAAGCAGAAAAAGTAAACAAGAGTAAAATCGATTGTGATAAAATGGCTTTATGTAGCAATCGATAAATCATCAAGAATGTAAAAAGTCTTTTTTAGAAAGTAGTTCTGTTTCTGTTTCAACGTTATCCTCGTCAGGAATACAACAATCAACAGGGCAAACTGCAGCGCACTGAGGCTCATCGTGAAAACCTTTACACTCTGTACATTTGTCGGTGACTATATAATAAACGTCATAATCTACAGGTTCTTGTGAAGCATCGGCATCATAGTCGCCACCACTTTTAGGTGTAATAGTACCAGATAAAGAAGTTCCGTCAGAAAAATGCCATTCCATACCGCCTTCATAAATAGCGTTATTAGGGCATTCAGGCTCACAAGCTCCGCAGTTGATACATTCGTCAGAAATTTTAATTGCCATTTGTTTAACTAAAAAGGTTAATAGTTTTAATTTTGTGGTACAAATATACTAAGAAATGATAATAGAAGATAGAATTAAAGCTTTCAAAAAATTAGGTGATTTTTTGATTGGTTTTAGTGATGGCAAATTGAACAAAGATCATCATTTAGATCATATAATTCAAGCTTCATCATCTTATAATGGTTGGTTTACTTCAGGCAATATAAGGTCTTCTATATCAGCAATATGTGAAAATTTAAGTGCTGATAAATTAACGGGCTGGGTGTCTTCTTATTCTTTGCCCGTTAAGCAAAAAAAGAATGTATCTATCATTATGGCTGGAAATATTCCTTTGGTGGGTTTTAATGATTTTTTATGTGTTTTGATTAGTGGTCATAGAGCTATTATTAAACTATCCTCTAAAGATAATCGCTTATTTATTCCTATTGTTGATGAACTTATTAAGATAGAGCCTCGCTTCAAGAACGACATAAAATTAGTAGAAAAGGTTGAAGGTTTTGATGCAGTGATCGCTACTGGTAGCAATGAGTCTTTTAAGCATTTTGAATATTATTTTAAAGACTATCCTACTTTACTTCGTAAAAGCCGTACTTCAATAGCAATACTAACAGGAGAGGAGAGTCTAGAGGAAAGAAAAGCTTTAGCAAGTGATATATTTCTATATTTTGGTTTAGGGTGTAGAAATGTCACTAAATTATATATCCCTAAAGATTACGATTTAAATCTATTGTTTGAGGTATTTTATGATTATCAGGATGTTGTTTTGAATAATAAATACGCTAACAATTACGATTATTTTAGGGCTATTTACATGATGGGAAATCACAATATATTGGAAAATGGTTTCCTTATCCTTAAGGAGGACAAATCTTTACATTCTCCTGTGGCGGTATTAAATTATGAATATTATGATGAAAAGGATTCTTTAATGCTTCAATTAGAGGAATTAAAAGACGATATACAGTGTGTTGTGGGGAAGGGTTTCATTCCATTTGGTAAAGCACAACACCCACAATTAGAAGATTATGCTGATGGCGTCGATACTTTAGGTTTTCTTGAAGGTATTTAATCTAATTTTTCATAAGCTCCAATATCAGGACTAGTGGCTCTACTATTTCCTAAAATATCGATAAGAAACTCGTTACTTATACTCAATTTACCTGCATCAATTGCGATAGAGTTATCACTCAATTGAAAGTCTTGCTCTTGAGGGTTTACAAAAACAGATGATCCACTATTGATTTTAAGGCTGTTTATTTGAGTTAAATTATTGAGTGAAGAGTCGGGGTGGAGTTTAATCAAACAATGATCAAACAGATAGTTAAATTCGCTATTTGAATTATTCTGTAATTCTATTTCATGGGCAGCACTTCCATCAATGATACAATTAGTAAAATCAGCTTCGGTTAACGCTCTTGTCTGTATGTTTTCATTGATATCTTCGTAGTAGTTATTCATAAGTAGAACAGGTGTATTTCTACTTCCATAACTGTAATAGTTGGCAAAAGTGCAGTGATTAAAGCGATAACGACCACCAATATTGAGTACTAGGTTATAACGTCCACAATTTTTAATAACATTATTGTATCCTGTTACATAGCTGCCTTGAGCAAAAAGACCAATATCACTCATGTTCTCTATGATGGTATTGTTTACTTTTAGAGTTGGTTCAGAAGATGGCCCAAGGGTATCTATTTTGATTCCTACAGTTCCGTTTCTTATAATAGCATAATTGATATTATTATTGACACTTCCAGGAGCTAACCATATCTGGCTCCATTGACCGGGCGCATCCTTATACCATTGCTCTAATCTATCTCCTTGAAAAACAACTTCATTGCCTAATGTACCATTTACATTAAGAGTTCCACCATTGTTATTGGCTAGTATTGGATTGCCAATTATAAGAGCAGAATTGGCGTGGCAATAAATTTGAGCACCTTCTTCAATGCTAAGGGTTGCGTTGGGTTCAACAATGACATAGCCATAAATAACATGGGGCTTGTCGTTAGTCCATGTTGTATTTTGTGAGATAGAGTGGTAACGAAAATTAATAGTATCAGAATCACTAATAAATAGATTGTCATTGGGTGTATAAAAATTAGCATTTTGACCATAAGCTACTAGACTTATATTTTGCTTCTTACCATTTGTTGTAAATTCTAGATCATTAGTTACGATATAGGGTGTGTTTTCATTATTGGGGTTTACTGTCACTTCAATAAATACAAAAAGACTATCCTGTGCAGCGAGTTTAATGTTTTGGCTTTGATCTATAGGCATACCATCCACATTAATTCTATAAACATTAGAAGTATTATTTTGGGCTAGACGAATGCTCTCAATAGTAACAGGGTTAGAATTGTTATTATAAACGATGAATTTTTTCGTAGCACTTCCGATGCTAGTAAAGACTGTATCAAAAAGAATGGAGTCATTAGAGAAAGATAATGATCCAGGACCACTATCTGCAAAAAAGTCTTTTCTACAAGCACTAAAGCCTAAGCAGATAAGAATAGCTATCAAAAGATTTCTTGTTGTCATAGAGATGCAAATATAGCATAAACGACTACTTGGAATTTATAGTATAGTAAATTAAATAATTGTGGGTTTGCGAGTTTGTGATAAGTGTTTATATTTGCACTCCAAATTATTAGAATAATGAAAAAAGGTATACACCCAGAAAATTATAGACACGTTGTATTGCAAGACATCTCAACGGGTTTCACTGTATTAACTAAATCTACAGCTAATACCAAAGAGACTATTAAGTGGGAAGATGGTAACGAATATCCATTAATTAAAATGGAAATCTCTTCAGATTCTCATCCTTATTATACTGGAAAAATGAAATTAGTTGATACGGCTGGTCGTATCGATAAGTTCAAGAACAAATACTCTAAGTTTTCTAAATAACGAGAGTTTATTCCACAAAAAAAACCCATTCATACGAATGGGTTTTTTTATGATTTGGTTTTTCTTTATGATAGAACTTTTAGCTTCGGAGCACTATCAAGCATCTCTTGACTAGCAAAGTCTGAATATTTATCAAAATTAGAATTAAAAGCTTGTGCTAACTCGTTGGCTTTTGAATCGTAAGCACTTTTATCTTCCCATGTATTCTTTGGGCTTAATATTTCTGATGGGACATTTTTACATTCAGTTGGCATTGCAAGTCCAAATACTTCATGTGTGCAGTATTCGACATTATTCAAATCACCCTCTAGAGCAGCCGTTATTAGTGAACGGGTATATTTTAAGCTTAATCGTGCGCCCACTCCGTATGATCCGCCTGACCAACCTGTATTGACTAGCCATACATTGACATTACTACTTTCCATCTTTTTACCTAGTAATTCAGCGTATCGGGTAGGGTGTAAGGGTAAAAAAGGAGCGCCAAAACAAGCAGAAAAAGTAGTGCTTGGCTCAGTAATACCTTCTTCAGTTCCTGCTACCTTAGCCGTATAGCCAGAAATAAAGTGGTACATGGCTTGCCCAGTACTAAGTTTAGCTATTGGAGGTAAAACACCAAAAGCATCACAAGTCAAAAAGAAAATATTTTTTGGAGCATTACCAACCGAAGGAGTTGCAATATTTTTAATGTAATGAATAGGATAACTTACTCTTGTATTTTCAGTAATTGTACTGTCTTCAAAGTCCACTTTGTTAGTACCTTCTTTGAATATGATATTTTCTAATAATGCGCCCTCTTTAATAGCAGCAAAAATATCGGGTTCTTTTTCAGCAGTAAGGTCTATACATTTAGCGTAACAACCGCCTTCGAAGTTAAATACACTGTCATCACTCCAGCCGTGTTCATCATCACCAATCAATTTTCTGTTAGGGTCGGCAGAAAGGGTAGTTTTTCCTGTTCCAGAAAGTCCGAAAAAGACAGCAGTATCACCGTCATTACCGACATTGGCAGAGCAGTGCATAGACAATACATTTTTCTCATGAGGTAAAATAAAATTCAATACGGAGAAAATGCCCTTTTTAATTTCACCTGTATATCCTGTGCCACCAATTAATATATTTTTTTCTGTAAAATTGATGATTGCAAAATTATGTTGACGAGTGCCATCTTCTTCAGCATCTGCCATAAATGACGGCACATTTAAGATTGTCCAATCTGCTTGGAAGTTACTTAACTCATCGTCGGTAGGTCTTAAGAACATATTGTAGGCAAACATATTCGACCATGGGTATTCATTAACCACTCTGATATTAAGTCTAAAATCATCGTCAGCGCATGCATACACATCCCTAACAAATACTTCTTTTCCTTTGAGGTAAGAAGTTACTTTATTATATAGTTTGTTATATTTTTCAGGACTAAAAGGAATATTAACTTCACCCCACCAGACCGAATTTTCGGTTATGCTATCCTTCACTACAAATCTATCTTTGGGTGAACGGCCTGTGAATTCTCCTGTATTGACAGATATAGCACCAGATTTAGCTAGTTTAGCTTGATTCTTGTCCAGTGATAGTTGAGCTAATTTTTGGGGTGAAAGATTCCAATGCGCAGTAACATCGAAAAGACCTAAACTTTTTAATTCATTATTCATAACAACGATATTGATTAGGCTGACAAATATTAGAATTAATACTTAACTCACAAAAAATAGATGACTATATTTTGATATTTTTTAAAACCTAATTACTAGATAAGAATTTAATTTTCACATCAAAAACAAGGTGTATTTAATACACTTTGATAGCTATTAAAATGTCTATTGTTCGGCATTAAAAGTGTAATGAAGAAATTTAGAGTCGTTAAATTTTTTTGATAGGAAGTGTCACTATAAAATGTGAATGTTATATTAATCTTTCTCTCTAAGTTAAGTCGTTATAGATTTGATATTAATATTAACTCAAGTTTTATAGGAAGTGCATTTATGACTTTACAGTTCTGACTAAGAACATTAGCCACCCAATAATTAGTAAAACCCCTCCAATAGGAGTAATGGGTCCTAGAAAAGACAGATTCCAGTTTAACCATTCTTGTAAGCTTAAAAAGTAGATTGAAAAACTAAAACATATAATACCTATTATAAATAGGCTGATAATAAACGAATTCAATTTTAGTTTATCATAGTTAAAGCCGATAATGAGGAGTGCTAGGGCTTGATACATTTGGTATCTAACTCCAGTTTCGAAGCTAGATAGTTTATCAACACTAATTATATCTTTTAGTGTATGTGCACCAAAAGCTCCTAGTATTATAGCTAGTATTGCTAAAATAGCTGCTGTTGAAATAACCTTTTTGTTCATTATTTTATTTGCTGCTAATTTACATATATTAGCCATTCAATAAATAAAGATATGAAACGAATATTGGTTGTTGGTGCTGGATTGTCCGCTACATCTTTAATAGACTACCTTCTAGAAAAATCAGATATTAATAATTGGCAAATCACGGTTGCTGATTATGATTATAATCTAGCTTTACAAAAGATAAATAACCACCATAATGGTAAAACCTTAGAATTTGATGTCTTTGATGTCGAGCAACGTAATGATGCTATTCGTGATGCTGATATAGTCGTGTCTATGTTACCTGCAAGTATGCATGTATTATTAGCTGAAGATTGTGTTATTCAAGGTGTTAATATGATTACAGCATCTTATGTGTCTGAACAAATAAAGGCTCTAGATGAAAAAGCTAAAGAAAAAGGGGTCTTATTACTTAATGAAATGGGTTTAGATCCTGGAATAGACCACCTATCTGCAAAAAAAATCATTGATGAGATTCAAGAACAAGGAGGTCAAATAACACTTTTCAAATCTTTCTGCGGTGGACTTGTAGCCCCTGAATACGACAACAACCCTTGGAATTATAAGTTTACTTGGAACCCTAGAAATGTGGTTTTAGCAGGGCAGGGCACAGCACAATTCATAAGAAATAAACAGCTTAAATACATTCCTTACGGTAAATTATTCAGTAGAACAGATTTGATTGAAGTTCTAGATGAGGGGCAATTTGAAGGTTACGCCAATAGAGATTCTCTTTCCTACAGAGAAACCTATAACCTCAAGGATATTCCAACTATGTTTAGAGGAACGCTAAGAAGACCTGGTTTTTCTGAAGCATGGGATGTTTTTGTGCAATTAGGCATGACTGATGATTCTTTCAAAATTTCTAATTTGTCAGAAATGACTTGGAGAGAGTTTACCAATTCATTTTTAGTGTATGATGATGTAAGGAGTGTAGAGGATAAATTACAGTCTTATTTTTCTGTTGACCAAAACATACTTGATAAACTGGCTTGGCTAGGCTTGTTTGAGGATAAAATGATAGGATTAGAGGAGGGTAGTCCTGCTCAAGTTTTACAACATTTATTGGAAGACAAATGGGCTTTGCAGTCCGATGATAAGGATATGATTGTAATGCAGCATTTGTTCGATTATACCTTGAATGCGAAGAGCTACCATTTAAAATCATCCTTGGTTCTTAGAGGCAAAGACCAAGCCCATACCGCTATGAGTATGACAGTAGGTTTACCGGTAGCTATCGCTACAGAACTCATTCTAAATGGTAAGATTTCTCTAACGGGAGTAAGGATACCTATTGACAAAGAAATATACTTACCTGTTCTCGAAAAATTAAAAGAATTTGGAATAGATTTTGTAGAGGAAAAATTTACAACTTAAGATAAAAATCTTCACACAGTTTTTTATAGTCCTCTGTATAGTTGTGTCGGCTGTTTTCTATGGTTAAATAGCTTTCATTTAAGAGAACTTTTTTCTTACTTAGAGAAATTAGTAAGCGTTTTACTGGGCTAGTATGATTTCCTTTCACCCAACACATTTGAGTAATGTAAAAGCCTACATTTTTGGCTTTTGTTTTGATATTTTCATATTCATTGACTGGCACAATAATAGTAAGCTGTCCTTTTTCATTTAAAAGATTAAGACATGCCTCTATTAAATACTCTAAACTCAAACTATCGTTATTTCTGGCTGTTGCTCGAGCAAGGTCTTGAGATTGGGTAGTGTTTCTAAAATAGGGTGGGTTACATACAATCAAATCATAATTTGATGAATGAGTATAATCCTGTAGTGAACAATGTTTTACTGAAATTCTGTCTGACCATGGTGAGGACTGTGCGTTCAACTCAGCTTCCTGTGCTGCCAATTCATTAATTTCGATGGCTTGTATTTGGCTATCAGTAAAGCGTTGCGCTAACATTATAGCGATTAAGCCCGTTCCTGTGCCTATATCTAGTATTTTTTGTGGGTATGAAGTTGGATTTACCCAAGCACCAAGTAAAACTCCATCTGTTCCCACTTTCATAGCAGATTGCTCTTGAATAATGCTAAACGATTTGAAATGAAAAGTCATTTAGCGTTTATCATTAAAGGCTTTCCAGAGTAAAATAATAACCATTAGCTCAATAGCAACTAAAAGAAAGTGAATATAATAGACTTGTTCTTGTTTTTCAGACAATAGGTCAAAGTGCTCTACGCTTTTGTAAAAGGCATAAGAGGCAGCCATACCTACTAGGTAGCCAATTTGTTTAGCCATATCTATTTTGGTAAGCACACTATCTTCTTTGAATACTAAAGTTTCGGCACGTACCAAATAAGAACCAAAGACAAAAGTTATCTGATAACCAATGTATATTAAAAGGGCTATTTGATAGCTGTATGAAAAAATCAAAAAAGCCACTAGCATAGCCAATACGATAACTTCAACAGCTAGAGAAATTCTAAAAAAGTAATAGGCGTTTAAAATTTTGTAGTAGTACTTAGCAACAATTATCATTGCAGCTGCTAAAACGATACCACCAAGCGAATATACCGATGGTTCTAAAGGTTCATAGATAGTAAACACACTACCTATAGAAAGGCCTAAAAACAGAGAGTTAAACCATTTGTATAGGATAAAAGCTTTCTGATTAAGGTTAATATTGGATAGCATATATTAATAATAACAATTTCTGCGCACCTTAGCGATATGTTTTGCTAAACGAAGCACTTGACGGGTATATCCGTATTCATTATCGTACCATATGTATAGTACAATAGATTTACCATCATTTGAAACTTGTGTTGCTGGACTATCATATATTGAAGGGCAACTATCACCAACGATATCCGATGATACGAGTTCATTATTTACTGAAAAGCGGATTTGCTCTACCAATTCAGAGTCAAAAGCGGCATTGTGGATTAAGTTGTTAACACCTTCTAAAGTCGTTTCTTTTTCTATTGTTAAGTTCAATATGGCTAATGAACCATTGGGAGTAGGAACACGAATTGCACTAGATGTTAATTTATTTTCTAATGATGGTATTGCTTTAGTAACAGCTTTTCCGGCGCCTGTTTCAGTGATAACCATATTCAAAGCTGCAGCACGACCTCTTCGGTATTTGCTGTGCATATTATCCACTAGGTTTTGGTCGTTGGTATAAGCGTGAATAGTTTCTAAATGCCCTTTTACGACACCTAAATTCTTTTCTACGACTTCTAATATTGGAGTAATAGCATTGGTGGTACACGATGCAGCAGAAAAAATATCTTGATGGTCAATATCTACATTATGATTGACACCAAAGACAATATTAGGAACACCTTTTCCAGGAGCAGTCAATAAAACTTTAGCTACACCTTTTGATTTAAGATGTAAGCTCAAAGCCTCTTTATCTCTAAATACTCCCGTATTGTCAATTACTAAAGCGTCATTGATTCCATATTCGGTATAATCAATAGAATCAGGACTCTTTGCCGCTATCATTTTTACTGAACGACCATTAATAATCAAGGCTTTATTTTCAAAATCCTCTTTTACTGTTCCAGTAAATACACCATGAACAGAGTCTGTTCGTAGTAGTGAAGCTCTTTTGGTAATATCCTTTTCTGAATTACTTCGAGTAACAATGGCTCTCAGTCTCAATTGACCACCAGCATTATCTTGTAAGAACAGTTCTCTGGCTACTAATCGACCGATACGACCAAAACCGTAAAGAATAACATCTTTTGGTGATAAGTTATTATCAGTATTGCTATAAATAGATAGCTTATCTTTAATAAAGTTATTTAGTTCGTCATCGGATTTATTTTCTTTATTCCATTCATAGGCTAATTTCCCAAGATCTATTTTAGTGTTTTTGATGCCCATTTCTAAAATAGCTTTTGCCAATGGCAATGTTTGATGCACACTAATGTTTTGTTTAACAAATTTAGCGGCATAATCATGAAGATTCAATATTTCACTGATACTTAAGTGGGTCATCCTGTTTCTAAACATAACTAGTTCAGTAGAACACTCCAGAATTAAACGGCTAACAACATTAGATAATTCAGATGTTGTTTTTTCTTTCTCTATCCAGAGGGATAACTCGTTATCGTAATTTTCAGTTTTCATTTTAAGTAAGGTGTAAAGGTATGTTAGTTAGTTTCGGCAAATTTACAGTTTTGATATTCACAAACAATAAAATTTTAGAAAAATGAAAAGTGTACAAAATACGTTTGCTTTACTTAAATTTGAAGCATGAAAATAGAGTTTCACAAATATGAGGGTGCTGGAAACGACTTTATTATGATTGACAATCGGGCTAAGCGTTTCGATACTTCAAATCATAAACTTATCAAACACCTGTGTAACCGAAGAAAAGGAATTGGAGCTGATGGCTTAATTTTATTACAATCGGTAGAAAACTATGACTTTGAAATGATTTATTTCAATGCCGACGGTCAATTGGGTTCTATGTGTGGCAATGGTGGAAGGTGTATAGTGGACTTTGCTAAACAATTGAACCTATTTGACAAAGAATGTCATTTTTTAGCATGTGACGGTGCTCATCAAGCGATATGGAGTCAGTCAGAGGTTACTTTAAGAATGCAAGATGTTCATAACATTGAAGTTGGTGAAGGGTATTTCTTCTTAGATACAGGCTCACCGCATTATGTTAAATTTGTTGATTCAATAAACGATTTAGATGTAGTTAGTGAGGGCAAAAAGATACGTTATAATACACGTTTTAAGGATGATGGAACGAATGTCAATTTTGTAGAGTTTAATGATGACAAATTGTATATAAGAACTTATGAAAGGGGTGTGGAAGATGAAACTTTAGCTTGTGGTACAGGTATTGTTGCTTCAGCTCTTTCGGCTTTTGAGTCTGGATTAATAAGCACACAATCCATAGAAGTTAAGGCCTTTGGTGGTGATTTAAAAGTAACTTTTGATAAAGACAAAAATTATACAGCTATAAATTTAATGGGTCCATATCGCTGTGTTTTTAAAGGAGAAACGATATGCTAGAAGGAGAAAATATTAAGTTGAGGGCTTTAGAGCCACAAGATTTAGATTTATTTTACCAATGGGAAAATGACTCTACTATTTGGAAAATAAGCCAAACATACACTCCTTTTTCAAAGCATATTTTATCAAGATATCTAGAAAATGCACATCAAGATATATTTACAGCAAAGCAACTTCGATTAATGATTGAAAAAGATGGAGTTTCTATTGGCACCATAGAGCTTTTTGATTTTGAACCTATTCACATGAGAGCTGGTTTGGGTATATGGATTGTTCAAGAGTCAGATAGGAGAAAGGGTTATGCCAAAGAAGCTCTTAGACTGATGATAGAGTATGCTTTTTTCAAATTACAACTCAATCAGTTGTATTGCAATATATCAGCTAGTAATCAGCCTAGTATAAACCTATTCAGCTCATTAGACTTTATGTTGATTGGAGCAAAGAAAAAATGGAATAAATCCCCCAATGGTTGGGAAGATGAATTGATGTTTCAATTGTTGTGCGATTAGTTTATGTGTACATATTTTTTGCTTTAGTCAGTTGTACGAGCAAGATTGAGCCTTATACCTCTTATCTCAATCATAATGATACGGTAGCCTATGTAGGGAAGGAAAGCTGTATGGCTTGTCATTACGATATTTATCAAACCTATATTCATACTGGAATGGGACAGTCCATGTCCTTAGCTACGCCATCAAATAGTGAAGCTATTTTTACGGATAAATCTATATTAAAAGACACCTTTCACAATTTTTATTATCAGCCATATTGGAAAGATAGTGTGTTGAAATTAAAGGAGTTACATGACTTCGGTGAACGTATAGAAGATGTGGATTTTATTGTTGGTTCAGGACATCATACTAATTCGCATTTGTGGGAAGAAAATGGATATGTTCATCAAATGCCTTTTACTTACTATACCCAAGATGGGCACTTGGATTTCCCACCCGGTTTTGAAGGTGGATATAATAGCCGTTTCTCTAGAAAAATAGGCTTAGAATGCATGAGTTGTCATAATGCAATGCCTGACTTTGTTTTAGGTTCTGAAAACAAATACAATTCTATTCCTCAAGGTATAGATTGTGAACGCTGTCATGGACCCGGTGAATTACACGTTCAGCGTATGATGAAAGGAGAAATAGTAGATACTTCACAACATATAGATTACTCTATTGTAAACCCTAAAAAATTGTCATTAGAGGCTCAATTTCAAATTTGCATGCGCTGTCATCTTCAAGGAAATACGGTCTTAGAAGAAGGTAAAAGCTTTTTGGATTTTAAGCCAGGAATGGAATTGTCAGATGTAATGACCGTCTTTGTGCCTAGGTACAAAGACGATAACACTTTCATTATGGCTTCTCATGTGGATAGATTTAAGCAAAGTGCTTGTTTCACCAATTCCGAAATGAATTGTATTACTTGTCATAACCCACATCATTCGGTTAAGAAAGAAAGTCCAAACTTCTTTAACGACAAATGTTTGTCTTGTCATGACGATTGTAAAGATGAGTTTAGAGAAAATAATAATTGCGTTGAATGTCATATGCCGTCATCATCTACAATTGACATTCCACATGTGAGTATTCACGATCATAAAATAGGAATCCATAATCTTAAAGACACTCTCCATGCTAAGGGTGAATTCATAGGACTTGAGGCGGTTAATAATTCTAATCCATCGAAAATAACTAGAGCAAAAGCCTATTTATATCAGTACGAAAAATTTGATTCTCAACCGTATTTGCTCGACTCAGCACTTAGCTTATTAAATTCTATTTCTTTGGAAAAATCTTTTAAAGAACGCATACACCTTTACTACCTTAAAGAAGATGATATTTCTATTTTAAATATTTGTAACTCTTTAGATGATTTATCTCTTGATAAGAAGTCATATGACAATTCTGATGCTTGGACAGCTTATCGAATAGCGCAATCTTATCAAAATCAAGGGTTGAGTAAACAAAGTTTATCATTCTATCAGATATCAGTGGACTTGAGCCCTTATGTATTAGATTTTCGCTTGAAGTTAGCAGATATGTACTCCTCATTATTATTATACCCAGAAGCGGAGAAAGAATACAGAACCCTTTTGGCGCAGTTTTCAAAGCATGAAAACGCATGGTGTAACTTAGGTTATGTTTTGCTACAGCAAGGACAACAGCAAGCCGCTTTGGACTGTTACAATAATGCTTTAGATTTAAACCCTCAACACATACAATCTCTATTGAATAAAGCAAGTTTAATGATTTTGAAAGGTGAAATTAGTAAAGGAAAGTTATATTTGAAGCTAATTTTAGATATAGACCCTGATAACGCCAAGGTTGAGTATCTTTTGAGTACACTTTAATGAGAAAGAAGAAAAGTTTTTTTACAAAATTTATTTGGAGTTTAATAGGCGTTCTTTTTTTAAGTGGCGCTATTACGGCATCGGTTTTTTTAGGCAGAATATATAAGCCCAATGTATCTTTAGAGTATCAAAAAGACGTTTATATTTATATTCCTACTGGTGCTAGTTTTGAGGATGTTTTACAGATACTTTCAGATGAAGGTGTCATCATCAGTTCGTCTTCTTTTCGTTGGATTTCGGAGCAGAAGCGTTATACCAATAACATCAAGTCGGGTCGTTATCTTTTAAAAGATGGCATGAACAATAATAAGCTAGTTAATCTGCTTCGTTCTGGACGTCAAACACCTGTCAATGTAGTTTTCAACAACATGCGTACTAAAGAAGAGTTTGCTGGTAAAATAGCCTCTCAGATAGAATTAGACTCTTTAGAGATTTTGGATGCTATGCTAGATACCATTTTTTTAAATCAAGTGGGGTTAAATGCTTTTAATGTCAGTAGTTTGTTTATACCCAATACCTATGAATTTTATTGGAATACTACCGTAATGAATTTTCTTTCACGTATGGTTGCGGAACACCATCATTTTTGGAATAATAGCCGTAGGGCAAAAGCTAAGCAATTAAATTTATCTCCTGAAGAAGTGGTTACTTTAGCTTCTATAGTAGAGAAAGAAACTCTTCAAAAAAGTGAGCAGCCAATAGTAGCGGGATTATACATTAACCGCCTGAGAAAGGGTATGAAATTACAATCCGATCCAACCGTGATTTTTGCCATTGGCGATTTTTCAATTAGACGGGTACTGAAGAAAGATTTAAAATACGATTCTCCTTACAATACATACAAATACAAAGGATTACCTATAGGGCCAATCTTTTTACCATCCATTCGTGCTATAGATGCCGTATTAAATTACGAAAAGCATGATTATTTATACATGTGTGCAAAAGAGGATTTTTCAGGATTTCATAATTTTGCCGTATCTGGATTGCAACACTATGCTAATGCAGCTAAATATAGAAATGCCCTGAATAACAGAAACATTAAAAGATAAAACATTTATGAAAATTAAATTTGGAACTGACGGCTGGAGAGCCATAATAGCACAAGACTACACTGTAGATAATGTAGCACGAGTAACCGTTGCTGCCTCACAATGGTTAAATGATAATTTCGACAATCCATCGGTAGTTATTGGTCACGATTGTCGTTTTGCAGGGCCTTTATTTGCTGAAACAGCGGCTAAGGTATTCAACCATTTTGGTATTAAGGTAACTATGGCAGACCGTTTTGTGAGTACGCCTATGCTTTCTTTGGGTGTTGTAGAGCTTAAGGCTGATTTGGGTGTTGTTATTACAGCTAGTCATAATCCGCCAGAATACAACGGCTACAAGCTTAAAGGGAATTTTGGAGGCCCATTGTTATCAGACGATATACAAGCGGTAGAAGATATTATCCCTGATACTCATGGCTTGGATTTAAAAAGCCTAACAATGGACGGAGTAGAAACGGCTGATTTGGTTCAGATGTATTTAGATAAGGCCAAAGCTAATTTTGACTTAGAGGCTATTAATAATTCAGATTTCAATTGGGGTTATGATGCTATGTATGGTGCTGGTAGAGAAGCTGTTCCAGCTTTATTACCTGAAACGACCTTATTCCATTGCACTAATAATCCCGGTTTTAAAGGCACTGCTCCTGAGCCTATACACAGAAATCTTTTAGAATTTTCAGAATATATCAAAACTACTGGCAAAATAGATTGCGGTTTAGCTACCGATGGTGATGCCGATAGGATAGGGCTTTATAATAGCAAAGGTGATTTCATTGACTCTCATCACATTATTTTGTTGTTAATTCATTATTTGGTAAAATATAAGGGAATGAATGGCAAGATTGTTACAGCCTTTTCTTGTTCAGTTAAGGTAGAGCAAATGTGTAAGCATTATGGATTGGAGCACGAAATTGTCAAAGTAGGGTTTAAGCACGTAGCAGGAGTGATGCTCAAAGAAGATGTTTTACTAGGTGGTGAAGAGTCTGGTGGTGTCGCTATCAAAGGGCATATTCCTGAAAGAGATGGTATATGGATGGGCTTAGTCATTTGGGAATACATGGCAAAGACAGGTAAGAGTTTAGACGATCTTATTCAAGAAGTGTACGATATAGTAGGGGAATTTGCCTTTGAACGTATAGACTTACACCTTGATGAAGCTAAAAAGTTAGAAATAGTAGAGAATTGCGAGAAAGGTGTTTATACAGCCTTTGGCGATATGCCAATAGTAAAAACAGAAACTATTGATGGTTTTAAATACTACTTCGATGCAGACAGTTGGATAATGATACGACCTTCAGGAACAGAACCCGTATTGCGTACCTATGCTGAAGCTAAAAATCAAGCTAAGTGTTTTGAGATTCTTAAAAAGGTACATCAAGCTCTACTAGATTAGATTTGACGCTTTGATCTTTTAATAAAAGCAAATCCGTAATCTTATTTTTCTTTAGGTTCAAACATTGTATAATATTTAGCCTGTTCTATTAAAATTCAATTAGATTTGCTTTTTCCTATCAATTAGCGCCTTAGGACTAATATGACCTAAAATATGGCGAAAATCAATATATATGAATTTTAAAGATTTAAAATTAATTCCTTCTATACTACAAGCATTAAAGGATCAAAAATACACTGAGCCCACTTCTATACAAGCTAAAGCAATACCACTAATCCTAAGTGGGAATGATATATTAGGAAGTGCACAAACTGGAACAGGAAAAACGGCTGCTTTTTCTATCCCTATTGTTCAAAACCTTGAGAATATGCGACAGCATTCAAAGGGGCAAAGAAAAGTATTGTCGTTAATAGTAACCCCAACCAGAGAACTTGCCATACAAATTGGAGAAAGTTTTACAGCTTATTCGAAATACACTAAGCTGAAGAATACCGTCATCTTTGGTGGTGTTGGTCAGGGTGCACAAGTCAAAGCATTGAACAATGGGGTTGATGTGTTGGTAGCCACACCAGGTCGTTTGCTAGACTTGATTAATCAGGGTTATATTTCTTTAAAAAATGTAAAATACTTTGTTTTAGATGAAGCCGACAGAATGCTAGATATGGGCTTTATTCACGACATTAAGAAGATTTTAGCTATGTTGCCACACAAAAGGCAGTCTTTGTTTTTTTCTGCTACTATGCCTAAAAACATTTTGGATTTATCTCGTCAGATATTAGATAATCCAGAGAAAGTAGTGGTTAATCCAGTATCTTCAACAGCAGAAACCATACAGCAGTTTGTTTATATGACAAATAAAAACTGTAAAAGGAGTTTGTTATTACACATCCTCGACAATAAAGAGATTAAGCAAGTTCTATTATTTTCAAAGACCAAACATGGCGCTGATAAAATAGTAAAAAACCTTACTAAGAAGGGCATTACTTCCGCTGCTATCCATGGTAATAAGGGACAAAACCAACGTCAAAAAGCACTTAAAAATTTCAAGGAAGGACATATTAGAGTGCTGGTTGCTACGGATATTGCAGCACGAGGGATAGATATTGATAAATTACGTTTTGTTATCAATTATGATATTCCTAACGAATCAGAAACCTATGTACACCGTATTGGTCGTTGTGGTCGTGCTGGTGAAGAGGGTATATCAATCTCTATTTGTGAGCCCGAAGAAATAGTTTTTTTAAAAGATATAGAAAAGCTAACCAAACAGAGGATTAATGTTGTCGATGAGAATCCATTTCCTCAGACTGATAAACCGATGACTGCAGCAGAGCGTAAAGAAGCAGAAAAAGAAAAGCAAAGGAGAAAACAAGAGTTCTTTGCCAATAGAAAGAAGAAAAAAAACGCATCAAATTCTAATAGAAACAGAAGAAGGTAATAGCTTATTTATTGTCAATTTAAGTTTATTTATAACTAAATTTTAATGAGTTTTTTATAACTTTGATTTGAACTTATTTAAAACTTAAAACGATGAAAAAAACGATCTTTTCCATTATAGCATTAGTGCTATTTTTTGCCTGTGGCAACAGCTCTACTTCGGAGTGTAAAAAATCTTCTGACAATGTAATTTCTACTGTACAACTTAAAAATTATGCCGTAGTATGGCAATGGGCAGTTAATGATGCTGATATGATACGTAAGCATCTTCCTGCTATGAATGAAGAAATGTTAGCCATGTGGCGAAATGGTGATATTGAAAATGCCTACTACAACGCTGATTCGGAAATATCAGTGGTGGAGAATCTGCCTAATATCTGTTATTTTTTGAAGGCAGAATCTTACAAAAGTGCTAGAGAATTCTTAAATTCATTATCAGTAGTTAAAAATGGAATAGCCACTTTTAGTGTCTTTCCAGTAGGAAGCAAGTGGTTTGGTAGAAACGCTGAAGCCATACAAGCAAACGGCATTCGTAGATCTTATGTTTCCGTATGGAAAGTACTTGAAGAAATTAAGCAAGAAGAGAATCTGCAAATGATTCAAACTCAAGCCAATTCCATTAAATCCCTATATCAGCAAGGCAGTATAGAAAATGTATATTGGGAACTCTCTGGAGAAGAAGATGCTTACAAATGAAGAAATAACAATATTACAGATTTCGTCTTTTTCATCAATAGTGATAGTAAAGATGAAGCTAGAGCCCTTTGCGATAGTTTGCCTTTTACGGCTGAAGGTTTGGTTTCTTATGACCTTATTCCAGTTGGTGTCTTTTGGTTAGGTGATTATGAGGAAAACTAAAAAGTGAGATTGTATGCGTTACTTACTTATAGTACTTGTCCTATTGGTGATTTTTCTCTTTCCTAGAAAGAAAAAGTGCGAAATAGAAGTAGTGGTTACTAATGTTTCTGAACGAAAAGGAAGTATAGAACTCGCTATTTTTAATGATCCGGAAGTATTCCTTTTAAAAAATAAATCCTTTAAAAAATATTCCAAAAAAGCTAAAAGCGATAGTTTAATTCTTCGCCTTAAAAACATACCTAAAGGCAATTATGCTATATCTTTATATCAAGATGTTAATTCTGATAATGTATGTAATCTAAGTTTTGCAGGTATTCCTAAAGAACCCTTTGGTTTTTCAAATAATTACAAACCTTTTTTGAAAAAACCATCTTTTAAAGATTGTCAATTTAGTCTGCAAAAAGATACCTCTATACATATACGGTTAATTGATGTTATCCCATAAAAAAAGCCCGAGCAAACGCTCGGGCTTTTAATTGAATATATTTTACGAATTATCTAGTGCTTAGAAAGGTAGTCTGCTACACCAGCAAAACTTTCTTTCATAGCCTCTTTACCTTTTGACCAGTTAGCTGGACAAACTTCGCCTTCTTCTTCAAAATGCTGTAAAGCATCTACCATTCTTAGAGCTTCATCTACATTTCTCCCTAAAGGGAAATTATTGACAATTTGGTGTTGCACAACACCTTCTTTGTCGATAAGGAATAACCCTCTGTAGGCAATCATTGGGCCATCAGCTTCTAGTTCGTCATTTTCATTAACGAAGTAGTCACCTGCTAATACACCGAAGTTTTCGGCTACTGTCTTGGCAACATCTGCAACTATAGGATAAGTGATGCCTTTGATACCACCGTTTTCTTTAGCAACTTGTAACCATCCCCAGTGACTTTCAGGAGTATCCGTTGAACAAGCAACTACTTCAACACCTTTAGCCTTAAATTCGTCTAATTTAGCTTGAAAAGCATGCAATTCTGATGGGCATACGAAAGTAAAATCCTTAGGGTAAAAGAAAAACAACACGTGCTTTTTACCTATGAATTGTTCCAATGAAAAGTCAGAAACTATTTCTCCACCATTAACAACAGCTTTAGTGTTGAACTTTGGTGCTTTTTTTCCTACTAATACCATATTTTTAAATTTAATTTATTGAGTTACTTTAAATAAGGTGCAAATTTAAGCATAAAGAACTAATTATCGAAACTTATTTTTTGTATTTCTTGGTATCTGAAACAATGTATAGTATGATCATTTACTAGACCTGCGGCTTGCATAAAAGCGTAACAAATAGTACTTCCAACAAATTTAAATCCTCTAGCTTTTAAATCTTTACTCATCTTATCGGAAAGGGGGGTGGTAGTGGGTATTTCAGACAAATGTTGATAACGATTGTGAATAACCTTACCATCTGTAAATTGCCAAATGTAAGTGTTGAAACTGCCAAATTCTTTTTGAACATCAATAAAGGCTTGGGCATTGCTTACGGTAGCTTTAATTTTTAATCGGTTTCTAATGATGTTAGAGTCCTCTTTGAGTTTAGCCATTTCTTCCTCTGTCATTTGAGCTACCTTATGCACATCGAAATCATAAAAAGCATTCCTAAAACCTTCTCTTTTTTGCAAAATGATTTTCCAACTCAAACCAGCTTGAAAGGTATCCAATACGAGGTATTCAAACCATTTTTTGTCATCTGTAACAGGAACGCCCCATTCGGTATCGTGGTAATCCATTTCTACTGTTGAAGGCCATTGACATCGTTTTTTCATAAGTGATCGTATTTCGTTCAAAACTATTGCTTTTTCTAACAACATATTTTTTCAAAATAACGATATTTGTGGCAAATACTCTAATTATGTCCGACCAGCAAATCATATTTTCAATGAACAGGGTAAGTAAGACTTTCCCTTCCAATAACAAACAAGTTTTAAAAGATATACACCTATCCTTTTTCTATGGTGCTAAAATTGGTATTATAGGTCTTAATGGCTCAGGAAAATCTACTTTACTCAAAATAATCGCTGGTTTGGATAAATCTTTTCAAGGAGATGTCCATTTTTCTAAAGATCATACTATAGGATATCTAGCGCAAGAGCCTGAAATGGACGATTCCAAGACAGTCATGGACATCGTTAAAGAAGGTATGCAAGAAGCTGTTGACCTTATAGCAGAATACAACGATATCAATAATCAGTTTGCTTTACCTGAAGTTTATGAAAATCCAGATAAGATGGAAAAACTGATGGCAAAACAAGGTGAGCTGCAAGACCAAATAGATGCTGCAGGAGCTTGGGATTTAGAAACTAAGCTTAATATCGCAATGGATGCTTTACGTTGCCCTGAAGGTGAAAAGTCTGTTTCTGTATTGTCAGGAGGAGAGAAGAGACGTGTAGCACTTTGTCGACTATTGTTGAAAGAACCAGATATCTTATTATTGGATGAGCCAACTAACCACTTAGATGCTGAATCCGTACACTGGTTAGAACAGCATTTACAACAATATAAAGGAACAGTTATTGCCATTACTCACGATAGGTATTTCTTAGATAATGTAGCCGGATGGATATTGGAATTAGATAGAGGAGAAGGTATTCCTTGGAAGGGCAATTATTCTTCGTGGTTAGACCAAAAATCTAAGCGTTTGGCACAAGAAGAAAAACAAGCTAGCAAACGAAGAAAAACTCTAGAAAGGGAGTTGGAATGGGTACGTATGAGCCCTAAAGGAAGACAGTCCAAATCCAAAGCTCGTTTGAGTAATTACGATAAACTCTTGAGTGAAGAAAACAGACAGCAAGAGGAAAAAATTGAATTATATATTCCGCCAGGACCACGATTAGGGACTAATGTAATTGAGGCTAATGGTGTTTCCAAAGCCTTTGATGATAAGTTATTGTACGAAGATTTGAACTTTAAATTACCTCCAGCAGGTATAGTGGGTATAGTAGGACCAAATGGAGCAGGAAAAACTACCCTGTTCAGAATGATCATGGGACAGGAAGAAGCTGATGGTGGTTCTTTTAGTATTGGTGAAACGGTTAAGGTTTCTTACGTTGACCAACAACATGCTGATATAGACCCTGAAAAAACCATTTGGGAACAAGTCACAGGTGGTAATGAATTGCTCGAAGTGGCTGGTAAAAAAGTCAATTCACGTTCTTATGTAGCGAAGTTTAATTTTCAAGGTTCTGACCAAAACAAAAAAGTAGGGGTTTTATCTGGGGGAGAAAGAAACAGACTTCACTTGGCTATGACATTAAGAGATGAGGGTAATGTATTACTCCTTGATGAGCCTACAAACGACCTTGATGTCAATACTTTACGTGCTTTGGAAGAAGGCTTAGAAAACTTTGGTGGATGTGCTGTTATTATCTCTCACGATCGTTGGTTCTTAGATAGAGTATGTACGCATATCCTAGCTTTTGAAGGCGATTCTCAGGTTTATTTCTTTGAAGGTGGGTACAGCGATTATGAAGAAAATCGTAAAAAGAGATTAGGTGATGTAGGGCCTACACGTATAAGGTATAAAAAGCTTGTTCGTTAATTCTTTCTTACCAATAATTTTTTGATCGAGGGTAAGCTAAATACTTGAGAGTCCGAATTAGCTTTTAAGCTCAAAAAGATACCCACAGGCAAGAGGATAAGGTTAGCAGTCCACATGCCTTCTGTAACAGATAATTCAGATTCTTTAACCATCTTTTCTGCTGTTACTGAAACAATGTGGTATGTGATGAAAAATCCAACAGAAACAATCACAGGCATTCCAAAGCCCCCTTTTCTAATAATTGCACCAAGTGGTGCTCCAATTAAAAAAAAGATAATACAAGCAACAGCAAGTGTCCATTTTCTATGCCATTCCACTTTGTGTTTAATTGCAATTTTATTAGCGTAGTTTTGATCGTTAATGGTATTACTAAGCATCGACTTTAAGTACTTGACAGAGGAAATAGCATTGCTATACACCTTAGAGGGATAATATGCCATATTCTTGTCTTTTTTAGCAAAACTACTTTCCAATTGTGAGTAGTTTACCTCAATCTTTTCTGATATATTGTTTTTGAATAGTTGTAATTTAGTACCTGATTTAGAGTAAATAGAGTCTATAGCTACTGTTAGTTGTTGGTTATTCATCATCGCATAGTGATTGCGATACAATTCTTCACTGGTGCGTTTCATACCAAAATCAGACATGTCAAAACGTAAAATATCTTGTTTAAATTGACTGCGTTGAAGTGGGCGTTTTTCTTTCTTTTTATTAATATTCATCTCATAGTAGCTGTAGCCATTCTCTAGTGAAATGATAAAGTAATTTTCATTTTCTGACAGATACATTTGTCCTTTTTCGGCAACAATTACTTTGTCGTTGCCTTGTTCGGAGGTATGATCGTAAATCATAACACCCTCTAGATCAATACCGTTTTCTAGTTTTTTGTCAATTTTGATACTGTATCCACTCAATTCATTATAAAACATACCTTCCTTAATGTTTAAGGCTGGTTTTTGTTTTCTAATATCGTATAGGAGCGATCCCGCTTTCAAATTGGCATAAGGCATAAAATAATTAGAAAATAGAAATGATGAAATTGAAATAACAATAATAAAAGCTAATAATGGCGTCATACATTTCCTTAAAGATACACCAGCAGATTTTATAGCCATGAGTTCGTTTTTCTCAGCGATATTACCAAATGTCATGATAGAGGAGAGTAGAATAGATATAGGTAATGCCATAGGGACAAAACGAGCGGCGGCATAGAAAAGCAATTTAGCTATAATTATAAAATCCAATCCTTTACCGACTAAGTCGTCAATGTATTTCCACAAAAACTGCATAAGCAATAGAAAAATTGCTATGAGAAAAGTAAAAATGAATGGACCGATAAATGATTTAATAATGAAAAGATGTAACTTTTTCATTCGGTCAGAATTCTTATTATGATCCTATCAAATGCTTCAAGTTATCAATCTGAGCATCCCATAGGTTAGTAGCGTCTTCTTTATCCTCTTCATCTTCAGCAAAGTCTGAAACAATTAGAGAGACATCAGAGGTTAATTCATCAATTTGAATTCTAAATTCAAAGTATTCATCATCTTCAGAGTCTAACCATCTAAAGCGTATGTGTTCTCCTTTTTTCTTACTGATTAGTTCAGCTTCTTGAGAGCTTCCTTCCCAAGTAAATGTGTAAATACCTTCTCTACTAACGTTTACATCATCGGCAAACCATTCGGATAAGCCACTGATTGTAGATAAGCGTTCGTATAGTATTTTTATAGAGGAGTGTAAAGGATATTCTAATTGATATAGCATATTTTTTTGTTTTTTAGCTTTGCTGTCAATATATACAAATAATTTGCAATTGCAAGAGTTAGTATTTGTGAATTAAAAAAACACTAGGTTTTTTATTTAAGTTTAGAGACTTTTTTCTCCAATTTTTAATCGTATCTCTTGTTATATTTTCTGATTCTGTACTAATATTTGTCGCTACTACTAGCACAGTATTAGGATGGCAATATTTGCATAAATCTTCAAGCATATGATTGTTACGAAAGGGTGTTTCTATAAATAATTGTGTTTGTTGATGTCTTAACGATAAATCTTCTAAAAATACTATGCGCTTTTTACGTTCAGCCTTATCTTTTGTTAGATAACCATTAAAAGCAAAGTTCTGACCATTGAGTCCAGATGCCATTACGGACATTAAAATGGATGATGGACCAACAAGAGGTACAACTTTTATCTTTTTTGAATGTGCAATTTTTACTATATCAGCTCCTGGATCTGCAATGCCGGGGCAACCTGCTTCAGATAAAAGTCCTATATTTTTCCCTTCTTCAATACTATTCAGCATACTTGTTAGCTCTAGATTTTTAGTATGTTTATTTAGTAGATGGAACTTTAAATCGTCAATGGCAGTTTTGATGTTTGACTTGATAAGAAAGCGTCTTGCTGAACGTATATTTTCTACAATAAACTCGGAGCAACTGTTAATTTGTAGTGTATTTTCAGAAGGTAAGACCGAATTTATTTCTGTATCACCTAATGTACAAGGTATGAGTATGAGTTTTCCTCTATTGGATTTCATGGTTTATCTTTTGACAAGCATCGTAAACTAATTCATAAACTTGTATAAAGCCGTCTTTTCCACCAAAATAAGGGTCTGGAACATTACGGTTGTCAGATAAGGTGTGATAGACCTTTTCCATTTGAGATTCGTTTTGTGCTAATGCCACAACATTATTATAATTTTCAGAGTCCATTACGAATATCTTATCGAACTTATCAAAGTCATTTGAAGTAAATTGTCTAGCAGCAAGATTGGAAATGTCTATTCCATAAGCTTTGGCTGTTTCAATCATCCTTGAGTCTGGTGGGTTACCAATATGATAATTAGACGTTCCCGCAGAATCCACAATAATATCAGGGTTGATATGAGATAAAATACCTTCAGCTAGAGGAGATCGACATATATTTCCTAAACAAACAAACAGTATTTTCATTGTACTGATTTTGAGAAAATATTAATTGAGTGTTAGTTTCTTCTCAATATCGTTCACAAAAGCTCTGAATTGCTTATCAGTATCAATGAGGTTATTGACAGTTTTACAAGCGTGTAATACGGTAGCATGGTCTTTATTACCACAATGAATACCAATATTAGCAAGAGAGTTTTTGGTTAGCTGTTTAGAAAAATACATAGCTAATTGTCTAGCCTGTACAATTTCTCTTTTTCTTGTTTTTGACTTCATCAATTCGATAGGAATATCGAAATAGTCGCAAACTACTTTTTGTATGTAGTCAATAGAAATTTCTCTTGCTGTATTTTTCACAAATTTATCTAGCATTTCTTTTGCTAAATCGATAGTGATATTCTTCTTGTTAAGTGAAGATTGAGCTAATAGAGATATTAAAGCGCCTTCTAATTCTCTAACATTGGTTGTGATAGAGTAGGCAATATATTCAACGACTTCGTAAGGCATTTCTATACCATCGTTGTATAGTTTCTTTTTCAGTATTGCAATTCGTGTTTCTAAATCTGGAGACTGCAAGTCCGCGGATAATCCCCACTTAAAGCGAGATAATAAACGTTGTTCAACACCTTGCATATCTACAGGTGCTTTATCCGATGTTAAAATGATTTGTTTTCCGTTTTGGTGCAAGTGGTTGAAAATATGGAAGAACGCATCTTGTGTTTTTTCTTTTCCTGCAAAAAACTGAACATCATCTATAATAAGTACATCTATAGACTGGTAGAAATGAATAAAGTCATTCTTTTTGTTGTCCATTATGGCGTCAACAAATTGAGTTTGGAATTTGTCGGCTGATACATATAGAACCGTCTTTTCAGGGTCTAAATTTTTAACCTCTATACCAATGGCATTAGCAAGGTGAGTTTTTCCTAGTCCGCCATTACCATAAATAAGTAGGGGATTAAAAGAAGTGCCACCAGGTTTTTGCGCTACTGCATATCCTGCAGAACGAGCCAGCCTGTTGCAATCGCCCTCAACAAAAGTGTTGAATGAAAAATTAGCATTTAGTTGTGGATCAACTTGTATCTTTTTAAGCCCAGGAATAACAAATGGATTTCTTATTGAAGTCTCATTGATATTGATAGGCATGTGAATGGGTGTGTTCTTTAGATTGCCTTTGCCGCTACTTGGTACCTTTGTTACATAAGGTTTAGTATTGTAGTTGTTGTCCATTACTATACTATACTCTAACTTACCATCTTCGCCTAATTCTTTCTTTACCGTTTTTTTAAGTAAGTCGATATAATGCTGCTCAAGCCACTCGTAGAAAAATTGAGATGGTACCTGTATTGTTAGTACGTCACCTTTCAAGCGGATTGGTTTAATTGGTTCAAACCAAGTTTTAAAAGATTGCGGGCTAACATTATCTTTTATAATGCTAAGGCAATTATTCCATACAATCTCGAAAACTTTATCTTCTGTCATTTAACTTGTTAAATTAAAAATTAAATACGCCTTTATTCATTGTTAAAATTCAAAAACAAATGTGTTAATAAAAAAGTTTAAAAAAAAATTTTCTAGCTCTTGATTTTAATGTTTTTTTTACAGATGTACTTTTTTTCAATTCTTTTAATAACTCTTATCAGAAAGCAGAATTAAAAACTTTTTTGTTAGGAGCGTACATCTAACGTATTGCTCTTAAAAGAGTGTTCTAAATTAAGAAATTCTGACTTATTTTCATCAAAATAAAAGTCAATTTTCCCTAATTTAATTGCACCGAATCCAACTTGACTGATTAACACCTCTTTATTAGCGCTGTTTTGAACAATTACGGGCTCATTAAGAAATGAGTGTGTATGGCCACCAATGATTAGATCAATGTTTTTTGTTTGAACAGCTAATTTCATATCACTCATCTTATTGGATTTATATTTAAATCCAAGATGCGAAAGGCATATTACTAAATCGCAGTTTAATGTATTCTTTAAATAACGTGCCTTTTCATTAGCTGTAGATACAGGGTCTAAGTAGTTGGTGTTGCCATAAAGATTAGGATCAACTAAGCCTTTTAATTCAATACCAATGCCGAAAACACCTACTTTAATACCACTCTTATTGAATACTTTGTGTGGAATTACTTTATCTTGTAATATAGTGTTACTGAAGTCGTAATTAGATGATATAAATGGGAAGTTAGCATGATGCATTTGATTTGCTAAGCCATCTATACCATTATCGAAATCATGATTTCCGATAGTCACAGCATCATAGCCCATTTCACTCATTAGTCTAAATTCTAATTCGCCACCAAATAAGTTAAAATAGGGGGTGCCTTGAAAGATGTCTCCAGCATCTAGTAGAAGAATGTTTTCCTCTTCTTGTCTTATCTTCTTTACTAAGGAAGATAATTGAAACATACCGCCTAATCCTTTATTTCTTCCAGATGAAAAAGCTTCTATATGGCTGTGCATATCATTAGTATGTAATATGGTAAGCTTTACGTTTTTTGGAGAAGGCGTTGAGAATGCTTGAAACGGCGCAAGTCCTAATAATGTTGTGCCTAAGCCAATTTGTTTTATAAATTTTCTTCTAGTTTTCATCAAATAAAATTAAATGTCTTTCATCTAAATTTGATGAAATAGTATCCTGTCTTGTACAGTAATTAATAAGGGCATCTCTCATTTTAACTCCAACTTTATGTTGTGTTTTATCTTTGAAGAACTTCATTTTATCTCCACCATTGGCTAAATAGTCTGTGGTAAGCACTAGAAATAAGGTGTCGTTTAATGTAAAGTTATCAGCAAAAGCGATAGGTTGCCCTTCAGTGATGTTGAAATAACTTTTGAGGTCAAGCATTTCTACTTTGTTCAATTCCAATACCACTAATTCGTTTTCAAAAGGCATAAGCTTAAATAAGTCACGTTTTGTAATATCGCCTTGTGGTAATGGACTTCTTAAACCTCCGGTATTGAAAAAGCTAAGGTCTATATCATCTGAATATAATTCTTGTGCCATTTCCAAACATACATCGGAAGTCCAATTACCGAGTAAACTCTCAGGTTTTGATTTTCTCATGTCTTTAGACGAATAACATAAAACAGTATTCATCTGAGCATCTAATTCGGTTTTGTAGGGTAGGATAGTATAATAAATACTGCTATCTACTTCAGTAGATTGGACATCATAAACCACACGGCTAACTGATGAATAGTCACTATTGGATTGATTGAATACCGCAAGGGCTAATAAAAAGTAAATGAACTGCATGACACAAATCTAAAGTTTATACTTTAATTATTGTTAAAAAATTATTGATTAATTAACGATTACAAAAATAAGTTAACGAATCTAATTCATTAAATTTGAAGTCAATAATAATTTAAATTAAAACAATCATGAATAAATTAATCTTTCTCTTACCTCTTGTTATCATTCTTTTACCCCTAACATTCTTTGTGGTAAAACAACAAACAGCAGCTGTTATTGAGCGTTTCGGTAAATTCACTTCAATACGTCATTCAGGCTTACAGCTTAAAATACCTGTTATTGATAGAATTGCAGGAAAACTCAGTTTGAAAATTCAGCAATTAGATGTTGTTGTTGAAACCAAAACTAAAGACGATGTATTTGTTAAGCTTAAAGTATCGGTACAGTTTCAAGTTATAAAAACAAAAGTGTATGACGCCTTCTATAAACTCGACTATCCTCACGACCAAATTACTTCTTATGTTTTTGATGTTATTAGAGCGGAAGTTCCTAAGATGAAGTTAGACGATGTATTTGAGAAGAAAAATGATATCGCAATAGCGGTTAAGTCTGAGCTTAATGACGCTATGATAGAATACGGTTATGATATTATTAAGACTCTTGTTACTGATATTGACCCAGACGCTCAAGTTAAAAATGCGATGAACCGTATTAATGCTGCTGAACGTGAAAAAGTTGCTGCTCAATACGAAGGGGATGCTGCTCGTATTTTAATTGTAGAGAAAGCTAAAGCAGAGGCAGAAAGTAAACGTTTGCAAGGACAAGGTATTGCCGATCAAAGAAGAGAAATAGCGAGAGGCTTGGAAGAATCTGTTGAAGTGTTAAATAAGGTAGGGATCAATTCGCAGGAAGCTTCTGCACTGATTGTTGTTACTCAACATTACGATACCTTACAAGCTGTTGGTGCTGACACTAATAGTAATCTTATTTTATTACCTAATTCGCCACAAGCCGGTTCGGATATGCTGAATAATATGGTAGCTTCTTTTACGGCTAGTAATCAGATTGGTGAGGCAATGAAGAAACAAGATCAGAGAAAAGATAAAAAATCAGAATAAAATACATGTTCACCTTTCAAACAAGTTTAAGAGTTCGTTATGCTGAAACGGACAAAATGGGTTACGTCTATTATGGCAATTATGCTACTTACTTTGAAGTGGCTCGGGTAGAAGCCCTTAGGAGTTTGGGTATTAACTATAAAGAAATGGAAGATAAGGGTGTAATGCTACCTGTTCTTTCTTATTCTACCAAATTTTTCAAACCAGCTTTTTACGATGAAGAATTAACTATTAAGCTATTCATTAAAGAAATGCCCAAGGCACGAATTCATTTTCATTTTGAAACTTATAACGAATCATCAGTTAAAATTAATGAGGCTGAAGTTGTACTCGTCTTTGTTGATATGGCAAAAAACAAGCCTTGTTCAGCACCTCAAGAGTTAATCACACAATTAAAACCTTTCGGTTTATGAAAAGATATTGGGCAGAGTTTTTAGGTACTTTCATGATGGTATTTGCGGGTACTGGTGCTATGGTCATAAATGATCTGTACGGTAGTGTTTCTCATTTAGGTATTGGCTTAACTTTTGGCTTGGTCGTTATGGCTGTTATTTATTCTATAGGAAGTATTTCAGGAGCACATATAAATCCGGCAGTTAGTATTGCTTTTTGGGTAGCCAAACGTTTTGATGGTAAAGAATTATTGCCATATATAAGTTTTCAGTTAATGGGTGCTTTTGTGTCTAGTCTGAGTTTAAAAGTTATTTTCCCAGAACATGAATTATTAGGAGCTACTTTGCCAGTAGATACTTGGCAACAATCGTTTGTATTGGAATTTATTTTAACCTTTATTCTAATGTTTGTCATTTTACTTCTTTCTGAAGGAAGCAAAGAAGTAGGCGTAATGACGGGTTTAGTGATAGGCTCGGTAGTAGCTTTTGAAGCTATTTTTGCAGGGCCTGTATCGGGAGCGTCTATGAATCCAGCTCGTTCTATTGCTCCAGCAGTTGTATCAGGACATTTAGCTCATCTGTGGTTATATGTCGTTTCTACAACTTTAGGAGCTGTGGCTTCTGTTTTTGCAGTAAAATTGATTAAAGATTAATCATCAGATAATCATACATTTTAACCATAGATTCTATATCTGACTTATGTACTTTCTCATCTGGTGTATGTACAAAGTCTTCGGGAGCACCAATAAAACACCAATCAAAAGGGTAGGGCGAACGCTGTAGCGCATTTCCATCACTACCTCCAGCACTTTCTACTTCCAGTTGAAAAGGGATTTGGCTTTCTTTAGCTAATGATATAATTTTATTGATATAACTTCTTCTTGGAATACCACTATCTCGGATAGAAATGGCTACCCCTTCAGCGTGTTTTACACCTTCCGTTACCCATGTGATATCAGAAATAAGAGCCTGTTTAACCCCGTATTTTTCATAAATAAATTTAGCTAAATAGCCTACTGAACCACCACCGTGTTCTTCCCATGTGGAGAAGCAAATAATGCCATTTTCTAGATTTTCAGCCACTTTAAGCGCATTCCACACACCCAAACGGTTATCCATATAACAAGACTGAACAAAGTCATCAGTCTCTCTAAAATCGACTTTAAAAGTGAGTGTAGTACCTCTTTCAACTTCTCTACCACCTATATAGAGGGTTTTGTTGCCGTTATTATCTTCTTTATGCTGTAGTTTTTCTTCAATTCTTCCTTGGCTATCTTGACCCACTAATACGATGCCCTCTTTGGTAGTAGGGCCTCCAATTTTAATCACCTCATTGTTGTACTTTACGGTAAAGCCGATACTGTCTAGGTGAGCAAAAATAGCTGTAGTCGGTTTGCCAAAAACCATTACTATACAATCTTGAAAACCGTCGCCATAATACAGTTCAGGTTGAACTTTCCAGTGCTTTTGATTATTCTGAATGTAGTTTAACACAAAATCGGTCATTTTCTGTTCTGAACCAGAAGGTGCTTCTATTTGGCAAAGTGTTTTTAATAGTTCCATTTATATTGTTTTTTGATAGGCTAATTTTACTTTATGATTGAGAGTAAATATACTTTGCATTTTTTCGGATTGACTTTTTCTGATACTAAAAGTGAGTTGACATTCCAATTCAAAGTTTTGCTCGATAACATTTAGATTCAAATCTTTAACTATTCGCATCACATTATTCATTTCTGGATATTGAAAATAAACACTAAAGACTTCCTTAACAAAGCGTTGCTCAATAACGATGTTTTCTAGAGCAGCAGCAGCAGCATTTCTATAAGCGTTGATAAGACCTCCTACACCGAGTTTTACACCACCAAAATAACGCACAACTATAATAAGCGTATTAGTCAAATTATTAGAGAGTATTTGTCCTAAAATGGGTTTTCCAGCCGTATTGGATGGTTCGCCATCGTCACTATCTCGTTGTGCCGATTTATCTGGATTCAGTATGTAGGCATAACAATGATGACGAGCGGCGTACTCCTTCTTTTTAATTTCTGCTATACGAGATTTTACTTCATCCTCATCTTTGACATGAAAAGCATAGGCAATAAACTTACTGCCCTTATCTTTAAAAAGACCTTCAGATGAGGCCACCACCTCTTGATATGAATCTTCAAAAAGCATTTATGAGTAAATCAGAATACATATTGAGACAATAGCTAGAATGACTCCTAGCCAATTTAATTTTGATAATTGCTCTTTGTAATAACCCCAGCCAACAAGAGCAGATAGTACCACTACACCAATATTCAATATAGGAAAGACTAAGCTAGAATCCATTTTGTTTAGGCTTTTCAATACGAACAAAATACTTAAGTAGTTGGGTATTCCTAGTGATAGACCAAAAACTATATTTCTAATTTTAAACTTCTGTTTTTTGATAATTAGCATGAGAAAGCCAACACAAAAAGCCACTAGAAAAACAGTAGTGGTGAAATAGTCTTTTAACGCTTGTGAATCTAAGTATTTGAATTGAATATGTGATAAAACAGTATCTAGCAAGCCTGCACCAACAAATAAAAGTATAGCTAAATAAATAGGTCCATTTTTTTCTTCATTTTTCTTAACAGTAAGATAAACCGACAATAGTGCTATTACAATACCTATTGTTTTTAGCGCAGTCCAAGAATCTCCTTGAAAGAGTAGAGCAAAAATTACAGGTATGATGAGGGACATCTTACTTGCTAATGAACCAATAGTAACCCCCAATTTCTGAGTAGTTAAAGCCATTATATTAAACATGACTATGAAAAATATTCCCAAGAAAATAGTAGGAATAAACCAATCTGTATATAGGGTGCTTTCTAGAGAATAACCTGAACTGCCAAAAGCAATGGAAAGTAGTCCGGCTGTAAGATAATTAAAAGTAATTGCCTCTAATGTGTCTACTTTTCGTCTATCGAATTCTTTGAAGAATAAAAACAGACAAATCGTAAATAAAATTGATAAAGTTAATTCTATCATGTGTTTATGAAATAGGTTAAGGTGTCTTTTCCAATAGGTTCCGAATCGCTTATAATAGACTGTATTGTAGGTGATTGAACACCCTCTTCTAATAATTTACTTGATTTAAATACTCTAGCCTCATCCCAAATATTAGACTCAATAAATGTATTTAATGTTTGTGATCCTCCTTCAATTATCACAGACTGAATATCACGATTATGAAGTTCGTTCATTAAGGATGATGCAAGGTTATTAAAATCAACTTTTATATGGTTTTCTGAAGAGATAGTGTCATTTGCAATCAGAGTAGGAGCTTCATTATTAAACAGAGCTAAATCCATTTTCAAGCTTAGTTTTCTATCTAACACTATACGAATAGGATTCTTACCCTTTACTTCTCTTGTAGTAAGCCGAGGGTTGTCTAGTTCAGCTGTTTTGCGTCCAACCAAAATGGCTTGTTCTTCACTACGCCATTGGTGTACCAATATTTTGGATTCAGAAGAACTTATCCATAACGGTTCTTTTTGGTCTAAAGGAGCAATAAAGCCATCCGATGTTTGAGCCCATTTAAGAATAATATATGGACGCTTTTTCTCATGAAATGTAAAGAATCTTTTGTTGATTGCTCTACACTCTTTTTCTAATATAGAAGTGATGACTTCAATACCAGCATCTTTTAAACGTTGAATACCTTTGCCATTCACTTCAGAAAAAGTATCTAAACTGCCAATTACAACTCTAGGAATTCCTTTTTCTATTATCAAGTTTGCACATGGTGGTGTTTTGCCAAAATGGGCACAGGGTTCGAGGCTAACATACAGGGTCGATTCTTTTAGTAATTCAGCGTTTTCAACACTATTAATAGCGTTTACTTCTGCATGGTACGAGCCGTATTCTTTATGATATCCTTGTCCGATAATTTTATCCTTATGAACAATAACGCAACCCACCATCGGATTAGGCATTGCCATAGGAAAGCCCTTTATAGCTAAATCGATACAAACTTGCATGTATTTTTTATCCATCAACACGCACAAATTTAATTAAATTGCTCGGATGAAAATGACTAAAGATATTATGCCATATTTCACTAAGGAATTGAACTCATTTTACTCTAACAATGAGCTTGAAAGTATGGCTTTTTGGTGTTTAGATTCTGTGTCTAATCTAAATCGTTCGGAATACCTTTTGTCGTCTAATAGCCCATTGTCAGAACAAGATATTACTGTCTACAAAAATATAATTAAGCGACTTAAGACCTATGAACCATTACAATACATTTTGGGTAAATGCGACTTTTATGGATTAACATTAAAAGTTAATCCATCTTGCTTAATTCCTCGCCCAGAAACCGAGGAGCTAGTGCAGTGGATACTTGAACATAATTTCAAGAATATTGCTGATATTGGTACAGGTAGTGGATGCATTCCTATTGCTGTTGCCAAACATTCAAATGCTGATATAACAGCTTTTGATATTTCATCTGAAGCTTTACTAGTAGCTCAAGAAAATGCAAAAGATAATCATGTAGAAGTCGATTTTATAGAGCACGATATTTTTAATGATATTGATTTAGATAAGTCTTTTGATTTGATAGTTAGTAACCCACCTTATGTATTAGAAAGCCAAAAGATTTGGATGAATAAAAACGTCTTGGATTACGAACCGCATTTGGCTTTGTTCGTAACAGACAATGAGGCTTTACGGTACTATCAGCGTATAATTGAATTTTCAAAAGTCCATTTACAAAAAGAAGGCTTATTGTTTTTTGAAATAAATGAACAAAAATCAGTTGAAATAAAAGAAATGCTAGAGAACAATGGTTTTGCTGACATCTTAATAAAAAAAGATATGCAAGGTAAAAATAGGATGGTAAAAGCCGTTAGGAAATTGTAAATTCGTTGTCTAATGACTGTACAAGACCGCATCGTTTTTTTAAGAAGTGAATTGCAACAACACAATCACAATTATTATGTGTTGGATAAGCCTAGTATTAGCGATTTTGAGTTTGATATGCTTTTGAATGAGCTTATTGAGTTAGAAAAACAACATCCAGAATTTTACGATGCCAATTCTCCAACTCAAAGAGTAGGAGGGGATTTGATAAAATCTTTTAATACTGTAGCCCACCAATACCGTATGTTATCTCTAGGCAACACCTATTCTTCTGATGAGCTTTTAGACTTTGATAAACGAATAACTAAATTGGTTGAAACCGAAATAGAATATGTTTGTGAGCTTAAATACGATGGTGTATCCATAAGTTTGAAATATGAAAATGGCGAATTAGCGCAAGCACTAACTCGAGGAAATGGTACACATGGTGATGATGTTACAGTCAATGTAAAAACCATTAATAGTATTCCCCTTAAGTTGAAAGGTGATTATCCTTCTAAATTTGAAATACGAGGAGAAATATTTTTACCACATCAAGGCTTTGTGCAAATGAATGAAAAAAGGCTTGCCGATGATTTAGAACCATTTGCTAACCCTAGAAATGCCGCGTCTGGAAGTATGAAAATGCAGGATAGTAAAGAAGTTTCCAAACGACCTTTAGACTGCTTTTTATATTATCTTCTTGGAAAAGAATTACCATCCTTTAAACATTTCGATAATTTACAAAGCGCAAAAAAATGGGGGTTTAAAATACCAGATGAAATACAAGTTTGTTCTTCAATAGAAAAGGTCATCAGCTTTGTTAATTATTGGGACGAAAAAAGACATAATTTGCCTTATGACATCGATGGCATAGTTATAAAAGTCAATGATTTGAAGTTGCAAGAGCAAATGGGTTTTACTGCCAAAACACCACGTTGGGCAATTTCTTATAAATTTAAGGCAGAGCAAGTGGTAACCACTCTAAATGAAATCACTTATCAAGTAGGAAGAACTGGTGCTATAACACCAGTTGCTAACCTTGAACCTGTACTATTAGCAGGTACTATTGTCAAACGAGCCTCTTTGCATAATGCCGACCAAATAGAAAAACTTGATATTAGGGAGGGAGATAAAGTTTATGTTGAAAAAGGAGGGGAGATAATTCCAAAAATTGTTGGTGTGGCTATAAAAGAAAGGGATTTGTTTTCTCAACCAACCGTTTATATTGGTCATTGTCCAGAATGTCAAACTGAACTAGTTCGATCTGAGGGCGATGCCAAGCATTACTGTCCTAACGAATTGTTTTGTCCGCCACAGATAAAGGGTAAATTTGAACACTTTATCAGTAAAAAAGCCATGGATATTGATGGTATAGGACCAGAAACAATAGATCTTCTTTTCGAAAATAAACTTATAAGCACTATTCCAGACTTATATGATTTAAAGAAAGAAGATTTATTACCTTTTAAAAAGGACGGAGATAAATGGGCTACTAATATTATTGAAGGGCTTAAACAATCCAAAACCATTCCTTTTGAGCGTTTACTGTTTGCTTTAGGAATACGCTATGTAGGAGAAACAGTATCTAAAGTTTTAGTGAAAGAATATCAGCACATTGACGCCCTAATGTGTGCATCACAAGAAGAATTGGAAAATGTCAATGAAATAGGAGGGAAGATAGCTGAAAGTGTTGTTCAATTTTTTCATGATGAAAACAATGTTACACTTGTACAACGCTTAAAAAATCACGATTTATGTTTTGAAATTGGTGAAGAAAATAAAGCCATTTCATCTAAATTATCTGGTATGTCTATTGTAATCTCAGGCGTGTTCAGTAAATTCTCAAGAGATGAGCTAAAAAAAATTATTGAACAACATAGTGGTAAAAATGTCGGTTCAATTTCTAAAAAAACTACTTTTGTAGTCGCTGGTGAGAATATGGGACCAAGCAAACTTCAAAAAGCCGAAAAGTTAAATGTTCCCTTATTATCCGAAGATGAATTCATTAAAAAGATAAGTTAATGCACATTCAATTTGTAGAAAATATTAAGCAAAAGTTTGGCGATTACGTTTTTAAGCGTGATTTAAAGTACAACGATAGAACTCGTGAAGTACATAACTTACATACGGCTAAATCTATTGGTATTCTTTATGATGCTACTGACTTGAAAGATATGATGCTTGTGAGTGAATTTGCAAATGAGCTTTTTAAAACTAAAAAAGATGTTAAAGCCTTAGGTTTCGTTAATAGAAATGAGCTAACGCATCATCATATGCCAATGCTTCAATTTGATTTTTTCTTTCTTAAAGATTTGAATTGGTATTATAAGCCACAGAACTATATTATCAAGAATTTTTTAGAGAAGGATTACGATATTCTAATCAATTTGTGTACTAGTAATTGTGTGCCTGTCAAATATTTGGCTGGTGGATCAAAAGCTAAATTTAAGGTTGGTAAGTATGAAGAAGACTTGTCTATCTATGATATGATGATTGATGTTAAGAAAGACACTCTTTCCGCCCTAGTGACTGAAGTTAAACATTATCTTAACCTAATTAACAAGAGAAATGCATCCTAAGATAAGTGGTACTGGAGTAGCTTTAGTAACTCCTTTCAATTCGGATTTAAGTATAGATTACAATGGATTAGCAGCTTTGGTAAATCATTGTGTTGATGGAAATGTCGATTTTCTTGTTGTGATGGGAACAACGGGCGAAAGTGTGACACTTTCCTTAGAAGAAAAAAACACAGTCTTAGATTGCGTTAAAAAAGCTAATAATAATAGACTCCCTATTGTATTAGGTATAGGAGGTAATAATACCGATAATGTGATTCAGTCATTTTCATCATTTGATTTAAATGGTGTAGATGCAATTCTTTCTGTTTCACCGGCTTATAATAAGCCTACTCAAGAAGGGATTTATCAGCATTTTAAAGCTGTTTCAGAAAAATCACCTTTACCTATCATATTATACAATGTCCCTGGTAGAACCTCATCAAACATGACTGCCGAAACAACATTAAGATTAGCTCACGATTTTGATAATATCGTTGCAGTAAAAGAGGCTAGTGGAGATATGGAGCAAATTATGGAAATCATTGCCAAAAAACCAGATGATTTTTTGGTCCTTTCTGGTGATGATGCTATTACTTTACCTATAATTTTATTAGGTGGTAAGGGTGTAATATCTGTTTTAGGACAAGCTCTACCAAATGAATTTTCATCAATGGTCAATTTTGCTATTGATGGCGATGTTAAATCATCAAATACAATACATTATAAAATATTGAGCTTCGTTAAACCATTATTTGCAGAAGGAAATCCAGCAGGAGTGAAGACCTTACTTAACATACTAGGTATTTGCCAAGATGAAGTAAGGCTACCATTAGTGAAATCTTCAAAAAATCTTAGAAAAATTATCAGTAAAGAATTAGAAAAATTGAATTAGAAACTAGCAAGTTTCTCAGATACATATTCACCTTTTTCTAACTTGTTCTTAATAGCGCTGAATGAATCAATAGTGTACCTAACATCCTCTAACGTATGAATAGCTGTAGGAATAAGTCTAAGTAAAATTACGCCTTTAGGAACAACCGGATAAGTAACGATAGAACAGAAAATACCATAGTTTTCTCTCAAATCTAGCGTCAAGTTAGTTGCTTCTCCAACACCACCTGTAAGATAAACTGGAGTAACTGCCGACTCAGTATTGCCAAGGTTAAATCCAGCTTCTTTAAGACCAGATTGTAAATTATTAGCAATATTCCATAAACCAGCTTTTAACTCAGGTCTAGATTGCAACAACTCTAACCTTTTGATAGCACCAATGACAATTGGCATAGGTAATGATTTTGCAAATATCTGAGAACGCATATTGTATCTTAGAAATTCTACAACATCTTCGGTAGACGAAATAAAGGCACCAATACTAGCCATAGACTTGGCAAAAGTTCCGAAATAAACGTCTATTTCATCGTGACAACCTAAGTGTTCTCCAGCTCCGTAACCCGTTTCTCCCATAGTACCAAAACCATGAGCATCATCTACAAACAAGCGGAAGTTATATTTTGGCTTTAATGCAGTAATTTCTTTTAGTTTTCCTAAATCACCAGACATACCAAAAACGCCTTCGGTAATAACTAAAATTCCACCACCAGTTTCATCTGTTATTTTTTGAGCTCTTTGTAATTGTTTTTCAAAGTTTTCAATGTTGTTGTGAGGAAAAACAAAACGTTTTCCCTGATGTAAACGAACACCATCTATAATACAAGCATGGCATTCACTGTCATATACAATTACATCTTTTCTGTCTACTAAAGCATCGATAGAGGATACCATACCTTGATATCCAAAATTAAGAAGGATAGTATCTTCTTTTTTCATGAATGCAGAAAGATTGTGTTCTAATTCTTCATGATAGTTAGTGTTACCTGACATCATTCTGGAACCCATAGGATAACCTAATCCCCAATTTTTAGCAGCTTCTTCGTCAGTACGTCTGACTTCTTCTTGATTTGATAGACCAATGTAATTATTGATGCTCCACACTAAAACTTCTTTACCACGAAACACCATCTTATTGGATATTTCTCCTTCTAGCTTTGGGAATGTAAAATAACCATGCGCATCTTTTGCATGTTTACCTAAAGGCCCTCTATTATTTCTTATCTTGTCAAAAAGATCCATACTAACTTGTCCGTTTAAGTTGGCTAAAATAATCAATAGTATTAATCTTACAAAATACATTTTAAACTATGTAAAATAAAATATTTTAAAAGTCGTTCCAATTACTATCTTTGCAACTGATTATTTTAGATGAAAAATTACTTATATATCGTTTTATTAGCAGTGTTATTCTCTTGTAATGGCTATCAGAAAATAGTTAAGAGCAATGATATTGAGTTAAAGTATATCATGGCCAAAAAGTACTACGAAGAGGATGAGTACTTCAAGGCATTACCACTTCTTGATGAGTTACATACTCTGTTTAAGGGTACAAAGAAAGCAGAAGAAGTAGATTATTTACTGGCGTACACTCATTATGGTTTAGGTGCCAATATGTTAGCTAGTTATAAATTCAAAATATTTACTTTAACCTATCCATCAAGTAAGCATAATGAAGAATTGTCGTTTATGGCAGCTTATTGCTATTATTTAGAATCTCCAAAATATTCTTTAGACAAAACGAATACAATAAAAGCCATACAAGAGCTTCAAACTTTTATTAATAAGTATCCTGAAAGTGATAAAGTTGCAGAATGCAACGCCCTTATTGATGATTTGACAGAAAAAGTTCATAAAAAAGTTTACGGTATTGCAAAGCTATATTATGACATTGAAGATTACAATGCTGCAATTACAGCCTTAAATAATGTTATAACTGATTATCCTACTATTGACAATCAATCTGAAATACAATTTTTAATTTTAGATGCTAATTATAAATTAGCAATAAATAGTGTGACAAATAAAAAAATAGAGCGATTAAATAATACGATAGCATCTTATCGATATTTTTCCAAAAATTTCCCTGAAGACGAGAAGTTAAAAGATGCACAGAACATTTATGAAAAATCAATTAAACAACTAGAAAAGTTTCAACAATGACAGATTTTAAAAAATCAAAAGCAGCTAATACAACAGAAACAAGAAATGTTAAGCAAATGGCTCAGCGTACAGGAAATATGTACGAAGCTGTAGCTATAATGTCTAAGCGTGCTGTTCAAATCAATAAAGATATTAAAGAAGAATTACTTTCTAAATTAGCAGAATTTGCTACCCCTAGTGAGTCAATAGAAGAAATTTTTGAAAACAGTGAACAGATTGAAGTTTCTAAGTTTTATGAAAGACTACCAAAAGGAACACTTATTGCTGTACAAGAATTTCTAGAAGAAAACATTTACCACAGGAACGCTAAGTTAGATAATAGCGAAGAAGGCAATATCTAATGTCTTTTTTAAGGGGTAAAAATGTAATTATTGGTGTCACTGCAAGTATTGCAGCCTACAAATCTGCTCTATTAGTAAGAGAATTTGTAAAATATGGCGCCAATGTTAAAGTCATTCAAACTCCAGAATCTCAAGAATTTATAACTCCGCTAACGTTATCTACCTTGTCCAAAAACTCTGTTCTGACAGGTTTAGTCAAACAAGAGGATAAAGGCGTTTGGAATAATCATGTAGAAATCGGTCTTTGGGCCGATTTGTTTGTTATTGCTCCTGCAACTGCCAAAACTCTATCTAAGATGGCGAATGGCGAATGTGATAACCTATTATTAACCACCTATCTCTCTGCTAAATGCCCAATATTTTTTGCTCCTGCTATGGACTTAGATATGTTTAAACACCAATCTACTCAAGAAAATATTGAAAAACTAATTTCTTTTGGTAACACATATATTCCTCCGGGTGATGGAGAATTAGCAAGTGGACTAAGTGGAAAGGGAAGAATGGCAGAACCTGAAGATATTATTTTAGCTATTGAAGATGAGCTATTCAATAATCTTCCATTGAAGGGTAAAAAGGTACTAATAACTGCTGGACCAACATTTGAAGCCATTGACCCAGTAAGATTTATTGGTAATCATTCATCAGGAAAAATGGGATTTTCTATTGCTGAGTCAGCGGCTAAAGCTGGTGCTATTGTTACTCTAATAGCTGGGCCAACTCACCAACAAATTCAGAATAATAGTATAAAGCTTATCAATGTGGTTAGTGCTAAAGAGATGTTTGATGAATGTCATAAGTCTTTTAAATCATCGGATATAGCTATTTTGAGCGCTGCTGTATCTGATTATACTCCTAAATTGGTGTCAGCGACTAAAATGAAGAAAAAGACTGAAAATCTTACTATTGAGTTTATACAAACTCAAGACATTCTCAAAAGCTTAGGTCAAATTAAAAACCATAAACAAATACTTATTGGTTTTGCTCTAGAAACTAACGATGAAATTGTTAATGCTAAAAAGAAATTAAAAGACAAAAACCTAGATTTCATTGTCTTAAATTCAATGAATGATGATGGAGCAGGTTTTAAACACGACACTAATAAGATAACTATCATTGATAACAACAATAAATTGCATAAATTTGAGTTGAAATCAAAGCAAGATGTCGCTGATGATATCATTAACTATCTGATAGATAAACTCTAATGAATAAATTATTTCTTACTCTTTCGCTTCTTATTTTTTCTTGTAGTTTACAAGCACAAGAAGTATTGTGCAACATTAGAGTAATTCCTAAAAATGACATTCCAATAAGTGATCGTCAAAAGCTACAAACACTTCAAAAATCAGCTAGGGAGTTTATCAATAATAGAAAATGGACTAACGAAGTATTTAAAGAAGATGAGCGTATAGAATTTAACCTTTCATTCAATATTTTGAAAAAAGTTTCCACAGATAGGTATGAAGGAACACTTCAGGTACAATTTTCTAGACCGATATTCAACAGTTCATATTATTCACCTATATTAAATTATCTTGATAAAGAAATTGAATTTGACTACATAGAAACTCAACCTCTTGAATACAACGAAAACACACATAGTTCTAATCTATCAGCTATATTATCTTTTTACACTTATCTCATTATTGGGTTAGACTATTCTACATTTAGTAATAATGGTGGTAATTTTTATTTTCAAAAAGCCAAAAAAATTGTTGAAAATGCCCAATCCGCACCTGAAAATGGGTGGAAAGCTTTTGAAAGTAATAAAAATAGATATTGGATGGCTGAAGAATTGTTAGATGCCAAGTACAGTGCTTTTCAATCCGTATTATATAGTTACCACAGAAGTGGTTTGGATATAATGCATGATGATAATGAAAAGGGTAGAGGTTATGTTTCTGAAAGTATTGAAAATATGCGCAAGGTAAAACAGCTAAACCCTACAGCTTTTATTCTGCAATTATTCTTTAATGCTAAGGCAGACGAAATAGCAAGTATTTATTCTAATGCCTTTCAAGATGAAAAGAATAGAATTTATAAGTTGCTTTCTGAGTTAGATCCAGGAAATATCAGCAAGTACAATAAGATAAAAGAGGAAAGCTCAAACAACTTTCCAGATGACCGAATGCCAAACTTAAAATAATTTATGCTTAATCGTTTGTCCATTAATAACTATGCGCTTATTGATGAGTTATCCATCGATTTTAAAAAAGGATTTACCACAATAACTGGAGAAACTGGAGCTGGTAAATCTATTTTGCTCTCTGCTTTAGGTCTTATACTCGGTGAGAGAGCAGAATTGAAGGCTATTGCTGATGCAAACAAAAAGTGTGTTGTTGAAGGTGAAATTATTATTGATAAATATGATATACAGTCATTTTTTGAAATTCATGATTTAGATTATTTAAATCCAACTTTGATTCGCAGAGAAATTGCTCCAAGTGGCAGGAGCAGAGCTTTTGTAAATGACACTCCAGTAAGCCTTAACCAACTAAAAGAATTAGGTTCATATCTCATTGATATACATTCCCAACACCAAACATTATTGTTAAATTCTCAAAATTATCAGCTTAAAATAGTTGATGTTTTTTGTAACCATAAGAATGAGCTCTCTCAGTTTCAGAATGACTATCAATCTTACCTTTCTAAGCAGACGGAGCTTGACGAATTATTAGAAAAAGAAAAGCAAATTTCTAGAGAGCTGGATTACAAACAATTTTTATTTGACGAATTAGAAGGTGCTAAACTTACTAATCAAGATAGTAAGATAGAAGATGAACTTAGTAAGCTTGAGAATTTTGAAGAAATTCAGCATAAGCTAAATCAAATTATTTCCATTTCTGATAACGAGGAGTCATCAGTAAGTTCATTGTTGTCATCTATAGTTATGTCAATAGACAGTATTAAAGAGAAAGACTCAAATCTAGTTCCGATAAATGATAGGTTAAATAGTTTGTGGATCGAATTTAAAGATTGTCTTTCCGAATTAGAAAGTATTGCATCTTCATATAGTATTGATTTTGATGTAAAACAATTTTTATTTCTTCAAGAGCGATTTAACCTTGTGAATAAATTGTTTCAAAAGCATAATGTTCAGACTATTGAACAATTAATGGAATTGCACTCTGATTTATCTAAAGAATTAGAAAGATTTCACACCATTGACTCTTCTATTGAATCTTTAAAAAAAGATTGCAAAAATACTTTCATTAAAGCCTCAGATTCAGCCAAAAAGTTAAGTAAGAACAGATTGGCTATTTTGCCTGTTTTAGAAAAAGAATTGATATCACTACTTTCTAATTTAGGTATGCCAAGCGCAAAGCTTAAAATTAATACTAATTCGTTTGATGACTTAACCATAAAAGGCTATGAAGATTTCACTTTTTGTTTTTCTTCAAATAAAGGGGTTGATCCAATGGAAATTTCAAAAATAGCGTCAGGTGGAGAGTTGTCTCGTTTAATGCTATGTTTCAAATATGTTTTGGCTCAAAAAACAAACCTTCCAACTATTATTTTTGATGAAATAGATGCTGGTGTTTCTGGTGAAATAGCTCATAAGATGGCAGGTTTAATGAGTCAAATGTCAAAATCTATGCAGGTTATTGGTATTACTCATCTTCCACAGGTTGCTGCAAAAGGAAATGTACACCTTTTAGTGTCTAAAGCAGAATCGACAAATAGAACTCAAACAGTTATAAAAGAATTGAAAGAAGAGGAGAGAGTTGATGAACTTGCAAAAATGTTAAGTGGTAAATCAATTACTGAATCTTCATTGAGTAACGCTAGAGATTTATTGAATACTTGATAAATCGTTTATATTTGCAATTCATAAAATATTTATACAATGTCAAATAATTTATTAAAAGGAAAAAGAGGTATAATTTTTGGTGCTTTAGATAGCAAATCAATTGCTTGGAAAGTTGCAGAACATTGCAAAGAACAAGGCGCAGAGTTTGTTTTGACTAATGCCCCAATAGCTATGCGAATGGGAACAATCAATGATTTAGCAGAAAAAACTAATTCTACAATTATTCCTGCTGATGCAACATCTGTTGAAGATATTGACAACCTCATTACGAAGTCAATGGAAATTTTAGGAGGTAAAATCGATTTTATCTTACACTCTATAGGTATGTCTGTTAATGTTAGAAAAGGTAGACATTATACAGATCAAAATTATGACTTTACCGTAAAGGGTTTAGACGTTTCTGCAATGTCGTTTCATAAAGTAATGCAATCGGCTTGGAAATTAGAAGCCATGAATGATTATGGTTCTATCTTAGCCTTGTCATACATCGCAGCTCAAAGGACTTTTCCTGATTATAACGATATGGCTGATAACAAATCTTTTCTTGAAAGTATAGCAAGAAGCTTCGGTTATCATTTTGGAAAAAGAAATAACGTGAGGGTTAATACTATATCTCAGTCACCGACGATCACAACTGCTGGTAGTGGAGTTAAAGGTTTTGAAGGATTTTTTAAATATGCTGAGCAAATATCACCATTAGGAAATGCATCTGCTGATGATTGTGCTAAGTATTGCGTTTCTTTATTTTCTGATTTTACTCAATCTGTTACTATGCAAAACCTATTCCATGACGGTGGTTTTTCTAACACAGGAGTTAGTGAAGAAGTTTTAGAGAATTTTTTAAAATAACCAATAAACATTAAGCAAAAAAAGCTCCTAAATGGAGCTTTTTTTATATCAGGATTATTCTCCTTTAGGCTTTTTGGGTTTGTCTTTTTTAGCCTTATTAATGTTAATCTTCAGTTCTGCTTTTTCTTCATCTAGACTAATCTTAATAGTATCCCCTTCATCAAGATTTGAGTTAACAATTTCTTCAGCAATGATATCCTCTAGATATTTTTGAATAGCCCTTTTTAGTGGTCTTGCCCCAAATTGAGAGTCATAACCTTTATCAGCAATAAAATCTTTGGCCTTACTGCCAAGTTTTAAAGAATATCCAAGCTGAGTTATTCTGTTAAATAAAGCTTTCAATTCGATATCTATAATCTCATGAATATGCTCACTGCTCAAAGAGTTAAACATAACAACATCATCAATACGATTTAAAAATTCTGGTGCAAATGCTTTCTTTAAAGCCTTAGCAATAACACCTTTTGCGTCTGATTGATATGACTCTTTTTTAGCTGTTGTTGAAAAACCTACACCTTGACCAAAATCTTTGAGCTGACGAGAGCCAATATTTGAAGTCATTATAATTATAGTGTTTTTGAAGTTTATCTTTCTTCCTAAACTATCAGTCATGTAGCCATCATCTAATACTTGTAATAATAAGTTAAATACATCAGGATGTGCCTTTTCAACTTCATCTAGCAATATAATAGAGTAGGGCTTTCTTCTAACCTTTTCAGTTAATTGTCCGCCCTCTTCATAACCAACATAGCCAGGAGGTGAACCAACCAATCGAGTAACTGCAAATTTTTCCATGTATTCACTCATATCAATCCTAATAAGTGAGTCATTAGTATCAAACATCAGTTTTGACAATTCTTTAGCTAATTGTGTTTTACCAACACCAGTAGGCCCAAGGAAAATAAATGATCCAATAGGTTTGTCTGGATCTTTCAAGCCAACTCTATTTCTCCTTATTGCTTTTACAATTTTACCGATAGCTTCATCTTGTCCAATAACACGTTTTTGAAGATCGCTTTCCATCTGAACGAGTTTTTTACTTTCTTGTTCAGCAATTCTTTGAACAGGTACACCGGTCATCATAGCGACTACTTCAGCTACGTTATCTTCAGTCACAGTTTCTCTTTGATTCTTTAATTCCTCTTCCCAGACTGCCTTAGCTTGTTTGAGGCTATTTTCAATCTTTCTTTCCTCATCTCTAAGCTTAGCGGCTTCTTCAAAGCGTTGTTTTTTTATAACTTGACCTTTTTGAGATTTTATAGCGTCCAGTTCTTTCTCAAGTATTAGAATATTTTCTGGAACATTGATGTTATTGATATGTACTCTAGAACCAGCTTCGTCCAATGCGTCAATTGCTTTATCTGGAAGGTGTCTATCACTCATGTAGCGATTAGTTAATGCTACACAAGATTCTAAAGCTTCATCGGTGTATGATACATTATGATGTTCTTCATACCTTTCTTTGATATTTTGTAGTATTTGTAAAGTTTCTTCAATAGAAGTAGGTTCTACCAATACTTTTTGAAAACGCCTTTCTAGTGCGCCATCTTTTTCTATATTTTGTCTATACTCGTCTAATGTAGTAGCACCAATACATTGAAGTTCTCCTCTAGCTAAAGCAGGTTTAAACATATTCGAAGCATCTAGAGATCCTGAAGCGCCACCTGCACCAACAATAGTGTGTATTTCATCAATAAATAAGATGATATCGCTATTTGTTTCTAATTCGTTTAGGATTGCCTTCATTCGCTCTTCAAACTGCCCTCTGTATTTTGTCCCTGCTACAAGAGCTGCTAGGTCTAAAGAAATAATTCTTTTATTAAATAATACACGTGAAACCTTGCGCTGTACTATTCGGAGTGCTAAACCTTCTGCAATCGCCGATTTACCTACACCAGGTTCACCAATAAGAATTGGATTGTTCTTTTTTCTACGGCTTAAAATCTGAGAAACACGTTCAATTTCTTTTTCTCTTCCAACAATTGGATCTAACTTGTCGTCTGACGCCATTTTGGTTAGATCTCTTCCAAAATTATCCAATACAGGAGTCGAAGATTTGGTATTTCCACTTGGTCGTTTAGGTTTATTTGAGAATAGTTCTTCATCTTCTTGGTCAGAACCACCTAATTCAGCACTTGGACTAGAAGAGAAGTCGGAAATATCTTCTTCAGAATCATCGCCATTACTATCAATCATAGAAGCAAATTCATTTTTCACCGTATCATAATTAACGTTAAATTGTTTTAATGACAGCGTTACTATACTATCGTCGTCTTTAAGCATTGATAAAAGTAGGTGTATGGTTTTTATTTCTACACTATTAAATATCATTAACTCTAAATGGGCAAGTTTAACAGCTTTAGCAGCTTGTTTTTTTAACTCTAAATTGCTAGAATTTGAATACTCACTTTTTTCATTATTGACAATTGAGCTCTCAACGACCTTTCTTAAGGCAGACAAATCGACATCAAGAGCTTTAAGAATAAGGGCTGCTGAGCCTTTACCTTCTCTCAATATTCCAAGTAAAAAATGTTCTGGTCCAATAGCATTATGACCTAGTCGAAGGGCTTCTTCTCGACTAAAACTAAGAACCTCATTCAATCGGGGTGAAAATTTTGAATCCATATCGTGTAAAGGGTTTGCTTATACTTCACAAAGTAATGATTAGATTAAGAATCTAACAATAAATCATACTTAGATTTATCAACATTTATTGTGTTGATAATTATTGATTTTTTTTAAGGCTCAACAAAGAGTGATTAGTTAAATTCGTCAATTAAATATAAACAATAAAATTCAATTTTATGGCTGACGGAGAGAAAATCATTCCTATTAATATAGAAGAGGAAATGAAGTCAAAATACATCGATTACTCGATGTCTGTAATTGTTTCTAGGGCGTTACCTGATGTAAGAGACGGGCTTAAACCTGTGCATCGTAGGGTATTGTTTGGAATGCACGAATTAGGTGTTACTTCAACTAAAGCATATAAAAAGTCAGCACGTATTGTTGGTGAGGTCCTCGGTAAGTTCCATCCACATGGTGATACTTCAGTTTATGATACAATGGTTAGGATGGCTCAAGAATGGTCGCTTCGTTACATGTTGGTTGACGGTCAAGGTAACTTCGGATCTATCGATGGTGATAGCCCTGCAGCTATGCGTTATACAGAAGCACGTTTAAGAAAAACTGCCGAAGAATTACTTTCCGATATCGACAAAAATACCGTTGATTATCAATTGAATTTTGATGATACTATAAAAGAACCTGTTGTATTACCTGCTAGAATTCCTAACCTTTTATGTAATGGTACTTCTGGTATAGCAGTAGGTATGGCTACCAATATGGCGCCACATAATTTATCTGAAGTTGTTGATGCTACTATTGCATACATTGACAATAGAGATATAGAAATTCAAGGCTTGATGCAACACATTAAAGCACCTGATTTTCCAACAGGAGGTATCATATATGGTTATGAAGGAGTTAAAGATGCATTCGAGACCGGTCGAGGAAAAGTAGTGATGCGTGCTAAAACTTCTTTTGAAGAAGTAGGAAATAGAGAAGCAATTATTGTTTCGGAAATACCATACATGGTTAATAAAGCTGATATGATTAAGAAAACAGCGGATTTAATCAACGATAAAAAAATAGATGGCATTCATGACATTAGAGATGAATCTGATAGAAAAGGAATGCGTATCGTCTATGAACTTAAAAGAGATGCTATTCCTAACATTGTTTTAAATAAACTCTTTAAATACACACAGTTACAATCCTCATTCAGTGTAAATAACATTGCACTAGTTAATGGTCGTCCTGAACAGCTAAATCTGAAGCAAATCATTGGTCATTTTGTAGATCACAGACACGAAGTTGTTGTTAGAAGAACACAATATGAGCTAGAGCAAGCTGAGAAAAGAGCACATGTTTTAGAGGGACTCCTTATAGCCTTAGATAATCTAGATGCTATAATCAAAATGATTAGAAGTTCTAGAACACCTGAAGATGCTAGAAATGGATTAATGACATCGTTCAAATTATCTGAAATTCAAGCAAGAGCAATTTTAGATTTAAGACTGCAAAAGCTAACAGGTTTAGAAAGAGATAAACTGAAAGAAGAGTACGATGAATTAATGAAGACGATTGCCTTCTTGAAAAATATCTTAGAAAATGAAGATGTGAGAATGGACATTATCAAAACTGAGCTTTCTGAGGTAAAAGAAAAATACGGTGATGAAAGACGATCTACTATTGAATATGGTGGTGGTGACTTCAGAATTGAAGATATGATTCCTGACGAAGAAGTCGTTATTACTATTTCTCACTTAGGATACGTAAAAAGAACCAAACTGACAGAATATAAATCCCAAAATAGAGGAGGAGTAGGGTCAAAAGGCGCTACTACAAGAGATGCCGATTTCTTAGAAGATATGTTCGTAGCTAATAACCACGACTATATGTTATTCTTCACAGAAAAAGGAAGATGTTTCTGGCTAAGAGTTTTTGAAATTCCTGAAGGAGCTAAGGCTACTAAAGGTAGAGCTATTCAAAATATGATTAATATACCTTCTGATGATAAGGTTATGGCATTTATTAATACCAAAGACTTGAAAGATGAAGAATATGTTAATGGTCATTGTGTGGTAATGTGTACCAAAAAAGGTGTTGTTAAAAAGACTTCTTTAGAATCTTATTCAAGACCAAGACAGAATGGTATAAATGCTATTACTATTAGAGAAGGAGATCAGTTACTAGAAGCTAAATTAACGACTGGTAATTCACAAATTATGTTAGCTGTAAAATCGGGTAAAGCAATTCGTTTTGAAGAAGAAAAGGTAAGACCAATGGGTAGGACTGCATCTGGAGTTAGAGGAGTTACATTAGCTAATGATAAAGATGAAGTTGTAGGGATGATTTGTGTCAATGACTTTGAATCTGATGTGTTAGTTGTTTCTGAAAATGGTTACGGTAAGCGTTCAAGCATTGAAGATTACAGAATTACTAACAGAGGTGGAAAAGGGGTTAAGACTATCAATGTAACTGAAAAGACAGGTAGTCTGATAGCCCTTAAAAATGTTACAGATGAAAACGACCTAATGGTCGTAAATAAGTCTGGTGTTACAATTAGAATTTCTGTTGCAGATTTACGTCAAATGGGAAGAGCTACTCAAGGAGTTAGAATCATTAAACTTAGAGAAAAGGATTCCATTGCAGCAGTTGCTAAAGTTCCTGCTGTAAGTAATGAAGAAGAGGAATTAAATGAAGGGCAAACAGAATCTAACGATTCCGTTGAAAATACTTCATCCGAAGATTAATTAAAATATTAATCAATATCAACAATTAAACGGCACTGAGTGCCGTTTTTTGTTTTAAATTTACGACTTTAAAATTTATATAAAAATGAAGAATTTATTATTTCTAGTTTTCACTTTGTTTACATCATCGTTGTTGTATTCACAGACATTAAAACATAAAATTACACCTGCAAATAATTATGATATTGCTTATGAAGTGTGGGAGCTTGACAATGGTCTAACAATTATTGTTCATGAAGACAACTCCGACCCAATGGTACACGTTGAAGTAACCTATCATGTTGGGTCAAATAGGGAGCAAATCGGTATCACTGGTTTTGCCCACTTTTTCGAACACATGATGTTTCAAGGTTCAGATAATGTAGGTGATGATGAACATTTTAAAATTATTTCTGAAAGTGGTGGAACAATGAATGGAACTACCAATAGAGACAGGACTAATTATTTTGAAACTATACCTAGTAATCAACTTGAAACTGCTTTATGGTTAGAAGCGGATAGAATGGGGTTTTTGTTAGATGCTGTAACCGTTGAAAAATTTGAAAATCAACGAGATGCAGTAAAGAATGAAAAAATGCAAAACCAAATCAATAGACCTTATGGAATGTTTTGGGAAATTAAAGACCAAACATTATATCCAGAAGGACACCCTTATTCTTGGCCTACAATTGGTTATGTCGATGATTTAGACCGAGTTACAGTAGATGACCTTAAAGATTTTTTTATGCGTTGGTATGGACCTAACAATGCCTATCTAGTTGTTGCAGGTGACGTTAAAACAGAAGATGTTATTGCACTTTCTAAAAAATATTTTGGTTCAATTCCAAGAGGTCAAGAAGTAAGAGATTTAAGAGTTCCTAGAGTAAACTTACCGCAAAATAAATACAGAAAATTTGCCGACAGAATTTATTTCCCTATGGCTGCTTTTGTTTATCCAACAGTTGGAAACCATCATAAAGATGAAGCTGCTTTAGATGCATTATCCGATATGATGGGTGGAGGGAACAATTCATTATTTTACAAAGAATTTGTTAAAACTGAAAAGGCAGTACAAGCATCTGTATCTCATCCTTGTTCTGAGTTATCGGGTGAATTTTTGATTCAAATCATTTCTTATCCTGAATATACATTTGCAGAAACCGAAGAAAAAATCAATAGCCTAATAAATAATTTCGAAGAATACATTACTGATGAAGCCCTAGAACGTTTTAAATCAACCATGCGTTCTGATATTATTGATGGTCTGTCAAGTGTTGCCGGTAAAGCTTCTCAATTGACATCATGGTCGTATCTTCTAGATGAACCTCACAATTTTAGTAAAGAAATTGAAAGGTATGAAGCTGTAACTAAAGAAGATGTTTTAAAGGTTTATTTCAAGTATATTAAAAATAAGAAATCGGTCGGAATTGATTATTTTCCATTACCACCCTTTTCCGAAGATTCTGTTCAGAGTATAAACCCATATGCTCATGTTCCATATAAAAAAGATGCACAGTATGAAGGTTTAACTTATACAAAGCCAACGGATTCATTTGATCGTTCAGTTAGACCTACGGCACCAGCAGCTAAATCTGTAAAAGTGCCTGTATATTATCAAACCAATATAAATCAATTAGCTGGTGAGAATAAAAATAGTATTCCTGTAATTGGAGCAGAAAATAATGAAGTCCCTAAGGTTAATATACTCATTACTCTTGAGGGAGGAGACCTATTGATTGATAACCCTAAAAAAGCAGGTATATCGGACCTAACTGCAATGATGCTTAACGAGGGAACTAAAAATTTCACTACGGAAGAAATGAGTTCAAAGTTAGACAACTTAGGAAGTTCAATTACTTTCAATTCTAGTGACAGAACCTCTTCAATTTTTGTCTCTAGTTTAGTTGGTAATATTGATGAGACTATTTCATTACTTGAAGAGAAAATGTTTAACCCTGCATTTAACGAAGAGGATTATAAGCGTATTAACAAGCAGTACAAAGAATCCATAAACAACAGTAAGAAATCTGCTCAAAACATGGCTAGACAAGCCGTGATGGAGTTAATGTATGGAAATACTATTAGGGGTACAATGCCATCTGTAAAAGGTGTTGAAAAAATTAAACTATCCGAGATTAGAGAGTTCTATAAAAAACAATATAATGCAACATTAGCTAGTGTGGTTGTAGTAGGTGATTTAACCGAAGAAGAAATGTTACCAAGGCTTCAATTTTTAAATAGATGGGAGGGAAGTGAGGTTACCATAAACAAGAATCTACCTTTGGAAGAAATTGAAGGAAAAACCATTTATTTAGTACATAAACCAGGTCCGCAATCAATTATCACTTTAGCTCATAAAGGTATAAAATACGATGTTGATGGTGATTATTATAAAGCTGGTGTGATGAACTTCTGTTTGGGTGGAGCTTTCAGTAGTCGTTTAAATCTTAACCTTAGAGAAGATAAAGGATTTACTTATGGAATCCGTTCAGGCTTTAGTGGAAACGATACAGACGGTATGTTCAGTATCAGTACATCTGTTCGTTCTGAAGCTACCGATAGTGCAATGACAGAGATTTATAAAGAGTTCGAAAATTATATCTCTGAAGGAATAAATGATGAAGAATTAGCGTTTACTAAGAGTTCAATAGCTAATTCCGATGCTTTAAAGTATGAAACTGCCTTTCAGAAATCAAGATTTTTAGCTCGAATTCAGCGTTATGGACTAGATGGTAATTATCCTAACAAACAAAAAGAAATATTAAATGCAATGACTGTTAACGATATTAAAAATTTGGCAAATACATATTTAGATAAAGACAACCATGTAGTAGTTGTAGTAGGTAATAAATATGCTTTGAAAGATAAGTTACAGAAATTTGGAAAAGTCACAGAATTAAAAATTAAATAAATGAAAGTATCTAAGATTATAATTTGTTCACTAATTCTTTGCTCAAGTATTAGTGTTAATGCACAAAAAAGTAATGTGCAAAATGCATATAGATCTCTTGAAAAGAAAAATTTGCAAGAAGCTGTTGATTACATAGAATTAGCGGCGGCTAACTCAAGTACAGCTAATGATGTGAAAATGCATAATTACAGAGGTAAAATTTATTATGAAATATATTCAAACTCTGAATTTAGTTCTTTAGATGATATGGCTATTATGAAGTGTGCTGAAAGTTGGGTTGCCGTTTATAATCATCCTAAAGCAAAAAAATGGTTTGATAAAGATGAACTAAGTTCTAATATTACTAAATCTGGAGTAGGGCTTTTCAATAAGGCTATATCGTTTTATAACTCTAAAGATTACGCATCTTCTAAGAAAATGTTTAACAAAATCTTTGAATTGTTTAGTTACGATGAAAAAAATAATCTAGAAAGAAGTAATGTTACTAAAGAAAGTATCTGGTTAAATCTATTCTATGTTTCATCTGCTGAAAAAGATAATGTAGCCTCCAAGAAATACTTACAGAATTTGATTGATGTTAATTACCAAGATCCTCAGATTTATTCATACATGGCTAACATATTAATAGAAGAAAAAGATAATGAGGGTGCTTTAAAAATCATTAAATACGGACGTGAATTTTTTGAAACAGATGTAAATTTGATTATTGCAGAATTAAATTATTACCTAGCACAAGAAGACTTTGTCAAAGCAGAAGAACTTTTAACTTTAGCTGTTGAGGAAGATCCAAATAACCACAATTTGTTTTTTGCTCTGGGAAGCAGTTATGATAATCTTGGTGAATTTGAAAAAGCAGAAAATGCATATCTTGAAGCTGTCGATATAAAGCCCGATTTTTATGATGCTTTATATAATTTAGGAGTTATGTATTATAATAAAGGTGGAGATATGCTTAAAGAGGCTAATAATATTAAAGACTTTAAAAAATACGATATAGCTAAAAGTAAAGCAGAACAAACTATGCTTAAAGGATTACCATTTATTGAGAGTTGTTATAATATGGATTCAGAAGATAAAAACATCCTTTTAGTTCTTAAGGAATTATATTATAGAAACGGTGATGATGAAAAATACAAAAACATCATAACCAAACTAAAGTAAATAGAATAGGGGAATATTTGTGGTATTCCCCTTATTATTAAAACACTTACTTAACATAATATTAATTATCGTTCAAAAGATGCTAGTTATCTGAAAAGACCAATTGCACTGGTATTGTTATTTACTCTCATTTTTTGTTATTATAATTCTCACGCTCAAAACGCTGAGAATCGCATATTTGAAAATAAGCTGAAAATATATGCAATAAATAAAAAAATTATTTAAAAGATGTCACACCAAACTTTTTAGCTTCAGCTTTGGCTAATGGTGCCCATTTTGTAAGATTAGCAATTCTTGTATCGTTTGATGGATGTGTACTTAAAAATTCTGGTGTTGAACCACCACTTTCAGCTTTCATACGTTTCCATAGCTCTGCAGCTTCATCAGGGTTATAACCAGCAATTACCATAATATCTAAACCAATTTTATCAGCTTCTGTTTTGTGACTTCTGCTAAATGGTAACATTACACCTAAGGTCTACCTATGCCATAAACAGCATTAAATTTTTCTCTTTCCGCATCTTTTTCACTTAATGCAACATTTCCTGCTACAGCCACAGC
>TARA_Y100000385_G_scaffold176975_1_pt1 | contig 59973 bp, 51 predicted proteins | sample TARA_Y100000385 | Tara Oceans TARA_Y100000385 (sample SAMEA2620980) | marine metagenome | biome: marine biome (ENVO:00000447); feature: surface water layer (ENVO:00002042); material: "saline water (ENVO:00002010), including plankton (ENVO:xxxxxxxx)" | depth 5 m
TTTATTTCTTTTCTTGGATTTTCCCAACAAAAATACCTGACAAAAACAGGACTGCTTAGTTTTGAAGCCAGTGTCGACACCTTTGAAGAAATAAAAGCAACCCATACAAATGTGACCTCTATTTTTAATACTTCAAATGGACAATTTGCAGCGCTTGCTTTGGTTAAGGGATTTCGTTTTAAAAATGCCCTCATGGAAGAGCATTTCAATGAAAGTTATGCAGAATCTGACAGCTACCCAAAAGCTGTTTTTAAAGGAGAATTAAAAGGGTATTCCGAAAACAATTCTTTAGAGTCGTACAACATTGACGGAACTCTTAATTTCCATGGCGTTAGCAAAACACTAAAAAATATCAATGTTAGAGTAAGTACGGCTGAGAACCGTCTAAATTTTAGAGGGACTTTTGAAATAAATCCAATTGATTTCAATATTGAAATACCAAAAATTGTCAGTTCAAAAATAGCAGAAACTGTATCGGTTCTTTTTGAATTTGATATGACAATAAAAAGCGACTAAGAGCCGATCTACAGTTACTTTCTCAGCTATATTTTTAACTTATACAAAGTTTATACTATTAAATTAAAAAGTGTCATTCTGATACTGTGATACGACCAAACATAGAACCGGGATGAGGATCAAAAACAAATTCAGTGGAGCCAATCTCAGTAAATTCATGCATAAACTGATACCCCGTACTGCTATGGTAGCCCGATTCGAACTCTTCAACTCCTGAAGTAGTTCTTAAATTATGGGTGCCACTTCCCCAACTCCATCTGACAGTATCCCCAACTTGAATATTCAATTGCTGGTTGGAACTACTGCTAGAGTTTTGCTAAAACAAATCATATAAGTTAATATCGTCTTGCATTGGTAACGGAATTAAATCAAAAATACTATCATTTTTGCAGCTTGTAAGTAATAATAAGGCTAGTGATATACTAAGTTTTATAAGTATGTATTTAAACAAACTATTTACTTAAATACATTTTGCGTCTGGAATATAAATCATAAAACTCATCATCCTTAAGGCTGTCTATAAAAAGGATGCTTTCTCCAGTACTTTTCATTTCTGGACCAAGTTGTTTATTTACATTTGGAAACTTGTTAAAAGAAAAAACAGGTTGCTTAATCGCATAACCTTCGAGCTGTGGATTAAAATTGAAATCTGTAACTTTCTTTTCTCTCAGCATTACTTGAGTCGCATAATTCACATAAGGTTCTCCATAAGCTTTCGCTATAAAAGGGACCGTTCTAGAAGCTCTGGGATTTGCCTCAATGATATACACCATATCATCTTTGACTGCAAACTGAATATTGATAAGGCCTACTGTGTTGAGAGCTAAGGCAATTTTTTTTGTATGGTCTTTGATTTGTTGCATCACTAAATTACCAAGGTTAAATGGTGGCAGGGTGGCGTTACTGTCTCCAGAGTGAATTCCACAAGGCTCTATATGCTCCATAATTCCAATAATATAGACATTTTCACCATCACAAATAGCATCGGCTTCTGCTTCAATTGCCCCATCTAAATAGTGGTCTAATAACAATTGATTTCCTGGCATTCTACTGAGCAGTTCAACAACGTGTTTTTCTAACTCTTCCTTATTAATTACAATCTTCATACCCTGACCTCCAAGTACATAAGAGGGACGTACCAAGATAGGAAAGTCTAATTTATCAGCAATAGCGGCAGCTTCGTCCGCCGTAGTGGCGATATCAAATTCAGGATAAGGAATTTTATTTTCTTTAAGAAGGTTAGAAAATAAGCCTCTATCTTCAGCTAAATCTAAAGACTCAAAACTAGTACCTAATATTTTTATGCCATATTTGGTTAATTTCTCAGCAAGCTTTAGGGCAGTTTGACCTCCAAGCTGTACAATAACCCCTTCGGGTTTTTCATGTTTTATGATGTCATAGATATGCTCCCAAAACACCGGTTCAAAATAGAGCTTGTCAGCGGTATCAAAGTCGGTTGAAACTGTTTCAGGGTTACAATTAATCATAATGGTTTCGTAGCCACACTCAGCCGCAGCCAAGACCCCGTGAACACAGCAATAATCAAATTCGATACCTTGACCAATACGATTGGGACCAGAGCCTAATACAATGACTTTTTTCTTGTCTGTAACTTTACTTTCATTTTCTGAAAAGCAACGGCCGTCAGTGGTTTGCATATCACTTTCAAAAGTTGAGTAGTAATAAGGAGTTTTAGCTTCAAATTCAGCGGCACAAGTATCCACTAATTTATAGACTCTAGTTACCCCTAACTCCTCGCGTTTTTTATAGACTTGGCTTTCTAAACATCCGAGCATATGCGCTATTTGTCGATCGCCATAGCCTTTTTGCTTTGCTTCAAGCAATAACGGCTTTTCTATGCTGTCTATTTTAAAAGAGGAGATTTCATTTTTCAAGAAATGTAATTCTTCATATTGCTTTAAAAACCACATGTCAATTTTGGTAATCTCATGAATTCGGCTTAGGGGAATTCCCATCTGAATGGCATCGTAAATTATAAACACACGATCCCATGAAGCATGAGTTAGTTTTTCAATTATCTGATCGTAATCTTTGTTTTCTTTTCCGTCAGCTCCCAAGCCATTACGCTTAATTTCTAGGGATTGAGTTGCTTTGTGTAATGCTTCTTGAAACGAACGCCCAATACCCATAACTTCTCCAACAGATTTCATTTGTAATCCTAAGGTTCGATCAGAACCTTCAAACTTATCAAAGTTCCAACGTGGTATTTTAACAATTACATAATCTAAGGTGGGCTCAAATAAAGCCGAGGTAGATTTAGTAATTTGATTGTTTAGTTCATCCAAGTGATAGCCCAATGCTAATTTGGCTGCAATTTTAGCAATTGGATAACCCGTAGCCTTACTAGCTAGGGCTGAAGATCTAGAAACACGTGGATTAATTTCTATGGCAATAATATCTTCATTTTCATCTGGAGAGACTGCAAACTGTACATTACATCCTCCAGCAAAGTCTCCAATACTGCGCATCATATGAATCGCCATATCTCGCATCCTTTGATAAGTGCGGTCACTAAGCGTCATCGCAGGAGCAACCGTAATAGAATCGCCTGTATGAATCCCCATTGGATCCATATTTTCTATAGAACAAATAATCACAACATTATTGTTGGAATCTCTTAACAATTCTAATTCATATTCTTTCCAGCCTATTAGCGCTTTATCAATCATAACTTCGTGGATTGGAGAAATCTCCAAACCTCGCGTTAGCAATGCGTCAAAATCTTTTTCTTTATATACAATCGCAGCCCCAGCACCTCCCAAAGTGAAAGAGGCTCTAATGACTAGTGGAAATCCAAATTCTTGAGCAATTTCTTTTCCCTTTAAAAATGAAGTGGCTGTAGCTTGAGGCGCCATTGGAATTCCAATTTTAAGCATGAGTTCACGAAACTTCTCTCTGTCTTCAGTGATGTTAATTGCCTCAATATCAACGCCAATAATATCAACACCAAAATCAGACCAAATCCCCTTTTCATCCGCTTCTATACAAAGATTTAAGGCGGTCTGTCCGCCCATTGTAGGCAAAACAGCATCTATATGCGGGTGTTCATTTAAAATTTTAACAATGGACTTGGTGGTCAATGGAAGCAAATAAACATGATCGGCCATAACTGGATCCGTCATGATTGTTGCTGGATTAGAATTAATTAAAATAGTTTCAATTCCATCCTCCCTTAACGAACGAAGCGCTTGTGTTCCTGAATAATCAAACTCGCAAGCCTGCCCTATTACAATGGGGCCTGAGCCTATAATTAAAATTGATTTTAGATCTTTACTTTTTGGCATTTTTAAATGTAATTGTTTGAATTATACGTAATCTCAAAATTAGTTAACGTTTAGATATAAAAAAAGGCATTGCTGTAAGCAATACCTTTAAAATATTAACAATTGTTAATCATTATTTTTTGTGTCGAAGTTCTGAAGAAACACTTATTTTCTTTCTCCCTTTTGCACGTCTTCTTGCAAGAACTTTTCTTCCGTTGGCAGAAGCCATTCTTTCTCTAAAACCATGTTTGTTTTTTCTTTTTCTCTTAGATGGTTGAAACGTTCTTTTCATTTTAGTATATTTTTAAAACTATGGGTGTGATATTATCCTTAAAACAAGCGTTTTACTTACTTCCGTAAAACGCTGGGCAAATATACAAAGAGTTTTTACTTTGACAAACCTAATTTTAAAATAATTTTGATTTGTTTTTACTACCTTTGCTCTCGTTAAATAAAAACCATTCATATGTTTAATAAAAATATAAAACTAGTTCTTGCGGCCGCAATCTTAGCCTATGCTATATACCAAATAACAGAAACTTTTGTGGGAAATGGCGTGATGCTTATTCTATTGGCTCTAATTTTTGTATTCCTTTATTTTAAAAATGAAATGATTTTATTAGCATTTCTCAAGCTCAGAAAACAAGACTTTCCTGGCACAGATCGCTTTTTAAACAAGATAAAAAACCCAAAATCTGCACTGACTAAAAAACAACACGGGTATTACAATTTCCTAAAAGGTATTATGCTGTCTCAAACAAACATGAATGCTGCAGAAAAATTTTTTAAAGAAGCGGTAGCACTTGGATTGTCAATGGATCATGATTTAGCCATGGCTAAATTAAACCTAGCGGGAATTGCATTTACAAAACGCCGAAAACAAGAAGCTCAAAAATTACTGCAAGAAGCTCAAAAACTCGATAAGAGAGACATGCTGTCTGAACAAATTAAAATGATGAAGCAGCAAATGAAAAAAGCTTCTGCACCAAATCAACACTACGGAGCTGGACAACAACGCGGCGGAAAAAGACGTTAATTTAGACTTTAATAGTAGCCTTTTACAGCAATCTCTAGCTTGTATTCTTTTCTAGATTTATTGTTTAAAAAGGCTTCTCTCAACCAAGGGTTGTGTATCTTTAATTGCTTATAGTTCATACCAAATTTTTCGGCAAACTTAACAAAGTCAGTCACCGCAGTATCTACTTTTACTTTGTAAGTTGGTATGCTTAAATATAAATCTTTATCTGAAAAATTAAATCCATATTTTTTAGGTTGTAACATGATTTCTTTCAGGGCAACGATACGAAACAAATAACGGCCTGTTTCCTGACCTAAAAGCAAATCGTAATAACTTGACACGTTCTGTCTTTTTAACTCTTTAGAAACACCACTCATTCCAGCATTATAAGCTGCTGCCGCTAGGGTCCAATTCCCAAACTTCTCTTTTGCTTTAAGTAAGTATTTACAAGCTACTACAGTTGATAATTCTAAATTGTTACGCTCATCTACGTTTGCGTTAATTTCTAATCCATACTCCTTTCCAGTGTGTTTCATTATTTGCCAAAAGCCTTTGGCGCCAGCAGAAGATGTCACATTTTGTAAGCCACTCTCTATGAGTGCTAGGTATTTAAAATCATTTGGAATGCCGTAAGTCTCTAAAATAGGTTCAATTATTGGGAAGTAACGCCGAGCGCGTTTAAATAGCAATAACCCATTAGATTGCCAATAGGTATTCACCAAAAGTTCACGATCTATTCGCTCACGAATATCAGGGCTTTGAAGCGGCATGGGCTCTCCAGAAAAGTCCAGTTTTGACGGGATTTCAAGGGCATACACATTATAGTCATTTAAAGTAGCAGATATTTTAGAATCAACCTCAGATTTAATCGAAAAAGCGACTGATATAAAGGCCGTTAATACGATAATACAAAAAGTTATACAAAAAGTTTTAAAGTGTCTCATAACAAATAATTTATTCGGTTAAAATACAAATAAAGATAGGGAATTAGCTGGTAATTAATTGGGGTAAATTTTCATTTAACCATTTATGTTTATTCAAAATCATCACATGAGTTCCTCCTTTAACAACAATACAATCCCCAATATTCTCAATGGGAAAGATAGTGTCTAAGTCACCATGGATATGAATCAAACTAGAATCGAAGTTCGATTGCTTCCACAACACAACCTGCTTGATGGCCCAATCGAGGTAGCGCTTATCTGTAATCGACAAATACAACCTGTAAAGGTCTAAGCGCTTGACTATCGTTTTATTAAAGGCAAAACGTGCTAATAAATCAATGTTTTGAGCAAAAAGACTGGTGGGGACTAGCTTATAAGCTTTAGTTTTACCTGCGAGCTGAAGGGGAAGCGGTAATTCCTGCCGTGTTTTAACACTTGAAATAATAATAACTTTTTTAAATTGCTGCACTAAATTCATTTCTTGGGCTATGATCCCCCCAAAAGAAACCCCTATCAAGACGGCATCAAGGTGCTTAACTTTAGAACAAAAACGTTTTGCATAATTAGAAATAGACTCGTTTTCATACGGAATCATCCATTCTAAATAGTAAACTTCGAACTGGTTTTCGTCGAGCTTAATATTTTTAAAAATACTAGGACTTGCTGCCAAACCTGGCAAAAAATAAATAGGTATCTTTAGTGATTTCTGACGCACTGGACAGTAAAATTAAGTAATTAGATTATTTTTCGTAAATTTGTATTCTGGAATTATTCTTAATCCTTCTTTAAACTCTTTGCTATGGTTGACGCTTCTAATTTAGTAGATAACGCTTTTCTAAGACAATACGAACTAAAAGTTGGCACAGAACTAGCCACTCTAGAATACTCACAACAAGAACGAAAAATTTTCTTAACAAAGCTAAGTATTCCTGAAATTTTAATGTCTGATAACTTTTTAGAAGATTTTTTAAAAATAGTTTTAGAAAATATACTTGAAAAAGACATTAGTGTGGTCCCTACTAGCCCTCCTGTCGCTAAGTTTATTCGTCGAAACCGTCGTTACCGAAAAATGCTTCCAGTAGGAATTCGTATCTAAACTCAAATAAATACGGATTCAAATTCAAATCTCATGATCCCGTCCGTATCAATTTCAGAAAGCTTTATTGGGTGAAGGCTGTTTATTAGAGCTGGATTCCATGGTGCTTTTACTTTGACATAGTTTTCGGTAAAGCCATGAATATATCCTTCTTTATTTTCGCCTTCAAATAAGACCATATGATCTGTATTTATTTGAGATTCATAAAATGCACGTCGTTTTTTGGCTGATAGTCCTCTTAACATTTTACTTCGCTTGGAGCGTACTGACTTAGGCACTTTATTTGGCAGCGAAGCAGCATGGGTATTAGGACGTTCCGAATAAGTAAACACATGCAAGTACGAAATATCTAATGCATTTAAAAAATTATACGTTTCTAAGAAAATTTCATCGGTCTCACCTGGAAAGCCAACTATAACATCCACACCAATGCAAGCCGCTGGCAATACACTTTTAATATGTTTTACACGATCCACATATAACTCACTCATATAACGCCTGCGCATGGCCTTCAGTATTGTATTACTCCCACTTTGGAGAGGAATGTGAAAATGAGGTACAAACGATTGACTTTGGGCTACAAAGTCAATCGTTTCATCTTTTAATAAGTTAGGTTCTATTGAAGAGATACGCAACCTATGAATACCCGGTATCTTATCTAAAGCTTTTACAAGTTCAAAAAAAGTATGTTCGTGTTTTTTGTTTCCAAACTCGCCTTTGCCATAATCGCCAATATTAACACCTGTTAACACAATTTCCTTTATGCCTTGTTCAGATATCTTTTTAGCATTATCCAAAACATTTTGAAGCGTGTCAGAGCGTGAAATACCACGGGCTAAGGGAATAGTACAATAGGTACATTTATAATCACAGCCATCTTGAACTTTTAAAAAGGCACGGGTACGGTCTCCAATAGAGTAACTACTGACATAAAAGTCAGCATCCGATATTTCACAAGAATGAACAGTGCCAATATCTTTTTTTGTAAGTTGGTTTAAATAGTCTGTAATTTTAAACTTTTCCGTAGCCCCTAAAACCAAATCAACTCCATTGACCGCAGCCAATTCTTCAGGCTGTAACTGGGCATAACAGCCTACTGCAATTATAAATGCTTCAGCATTAACACGCTGAGCCTGTTTTACGATAGTTTTAAAACGCTTGTCTGCGTTTTCAGTTACAGAACAGGTATTAATAACGTAGATATCCGCAACATCAGAAAACTCAATACGATCAAAACCTTCATCTTGAAAGTTGCGAGCGATCGTTGCTGTTTCTGAAAAATTCAGTTTACACCCTAAAGTATAAAATGCGACTTTTTTTCTATCAATCATTCTTGTACTTTTACAAAGTGGTCAAATTTACAACTAACATCTATAATGACAAAGCAAGCCTCTAAATACTTCCAACTATTCATTGGATGCCTTATTGTTTTCAGCATCTTGATTTTAAGCTGTAATTCCTCAGAGCCTAATGACAATTCGTCCCTAGTCTTTAGGTACAATGAGCATAAAAATATCAGCTCATTAGACCCTGCCTTTGCAAAAGACAATGCAGATATTTGGGCCGTCAATCAATTGTTTAATGGTTTGGTCCAAATGGATGCTTCAATGGAAGTGATTCCTGCTATTTCTAAAAGTTGGGAAATTTCTGAAGACGGAAAGTCCTATGTCTTTTCACTAAGAGAAGACGTTTATTTTCATCCCCATAAATTATTTGGAAGTGACAAAACCCGTCTTGTTAATGCTCATGACTTTGTTTACAGCTTTGACCGCTTGAAATCAGTTCAATTAGCCTCTCCCGGGAGTTGGATTCTTCAAAATATAGACTCTTATACAGCAATTGATACAAAACACTTTCAAATAAATTTAAAAAAGCCATTCCCTGCATTTCTTGGTTTGCTATGCATGAAGTACTGCAGCGTTGTGCCTAAAGAAGTTGTAGAGTATTATGGTACAGATTTTAGAGCAAATCCCATTGGAACAGGCCCTTATAAATTTAAACGCTGGGAGGAAAATATTAAGTTAATTTTTCGAAAAAATAAGCGCTATTTTGAACGGAACTCCAAAGGAGAAAAACTCCCTTATCTCGAAGCTGTTTCAATTACATTTCTGGCGGATAAACAGAGTGAATTTTTACAATTTGTTCAAGGGAAAATTGATTTTATCTCAGGCTTAGATGCCTCCTATAAGGATGATATTCTAACGGGAAGCGGTCGTCTAAATCCGCGCTACACCTCAACGGTAAAAATGCTAAGAGCTCCCTACCTAAATACAGAGTATCTTGGCTTTTATTTGGACTCTAAAAAACCTGAATATCAAAGTCAATTAATCAGGCAAGTTGTTAACTACGGATTTGATCGCTCCAAAATGATGACCTACCTAAGAAATGGCATCGGAATACCTGCAAGTGGTGGATTTATCCCCAAAGGACTCCCAGGGCATGCCGAAAATAGTGGCTACAGCTATCAGCCTGAAAAAGCAAAACAACTCTTAGAAACTTACAAGTTAAATTCTGGGGATAAAACGCCTGAAATCACTTTGAGTACAACGGCCAATTATTTGAGCTTTTGTGAGTTTATTCAACGTGAACTACAAACCATTGGTCTAAAGATTATAATAGAAGTTATGCCGCCTTCTTCGTTAAAAGCTGCCAAATCTAATGGAAAATTAGATCTATTTAGAGCCAGTTGGGTCGCTGACTACCCAGATGCTCAAAACTACTTGTCCCTATTTTACAGTGCTAACTTAGCGCCTAACGGCCCTAACTATACACATTTTACAAACACTGTATTTGACAGATGGTATGAAGAAGCTATGCAAGAAACCAACACTGTAGAACGTATTCAATTGTATGAAAAAATGGATTCACTAGTCCTAGAAAAAGCACCGGTAGTTATTCTGTTTTACGATGAGGTTGTACGTTTTACAAGATCAAACATAAGTGGTTTAGGCATCAATCCTACTAATTTATTGACTGTAAAAAATGTCCGTAAAAATTAATCTCTCCTGTAAGTAGCAGTGGCTTCAAATACCTGCTCTAAAATAGCACGCTCTTGATCTGAAAACTCTAAACCACGGCGGCCCATAACTACATTTGCACCTTCAAAAGCTTTAGCTATTAAATAGGTTGAAAAACCTTTGGGACCACCCCAGCTAAAACTGGGTATAAAATTTCTTGGATAACCACTTCCAAAAATATTAGCACTGACCCCGACCACGGTGCCAGTATTAAACATGGTGTTGATTCCACATTTACTGTGATCTCCCATTATAAGGCCACAAAATTGTAAGCCTGTTTTAGCAAAGTTTTCAGTTTCGTAACTCCACAAACGCACCTCAGTATAATTGTTTTTAAGATTAGAATTATTGCTGTCAGCACCTAAATTACACCACTCTCCAATAACTGCATTTCCCAAGTAACCGTCATGAGACTTGTTAGAGTTGGCAAAGAATACAGAATTATTGACCTCACCTCCTACCTTAGAATTAGGGCCAATTGTGGTAGCTCCATATATCTTAGCGCCCATTTTCAGTGTAGCGCCCTCACAGAGTGCAAAAGGACCTCTGACTAAACTACCTTCCATTATCTCAGAATTTCTACCAATATATATTGGGCCGTTTGAAGCATTGAGCACACAGTAAGGCAATCGTGCACCGGGTTCAATAAATATGTTTTCTGGATTAAAAGCGATCGTTTTATCAGGAATTTTTTCTGAAGAACGATTGGCTGTAAGCAACTCAAAATCAGCGGTAATTGCAGCGGCATTTTTGCAAAAAATATCCCAAGTAGCTTGGATATTTAGAAGAGGGTCTTCATATTGAAAGCCTTCAAATTCATCAAGCTCAATAGCTTGATCTCCTAAACTATAGAAAGCCACCAGCGAGTCGCCATGATAAACAGCTTGATTGGCGCTTAAGTTTTTAATTTGCTTTACCAAGGCTTTAGTAGGCAAATAAGAAGCATTAATCATTATATTTTCTTCTAGTTCCACCATAGGAAACTTATCAGAAAGATAATCTTCTGTCACTGTAGTTGTAGTAGATCCTAAAAATAATTCCCATTTTTCTCTAATGGTTAAAATTCCGATTCGGATATCAGCTACAGGTCTTGTGTAAGTAAATGGCAGTAAGGCGTTTCTACTTGGACCATCAAAAAGTATATAATTCATGCTCAAACAATTTTAAAAAATTACAAAGATAAATATTGCAGATACAACTGTGATTGCAACGATAATTTCAAATGTTGAAAATTTTCTTTTCATCTCTATGGTAATTTAACTCTTTCAAAACTCTATGTGTAAAAATAAGAAAAGCCTTTCAATAGATGAAAGGCTTTTTAAAAATATAATTAAGATAAGGAATGTTATTTTTTAAATTTCGCGTATTTAGTCTTGAACTTATCAATACGCCCAGCGGTATCTACTAGTTTAGATTTGCCGGTGTAGTAAGGGTGAGAGGTTCTAGATATTTCCATTTTTATTAATGGATACTCAACACCATCTACCTCAAGAGTTTCACTCGTGTCGGCAGTAGACTTTGTTAAAAATACATCGTCATTTGACATATCTTTAAATGCTACTACTCTGTAATTATCTGGGTGTATGTTTTTTTTCATCACTTAGGTGTTTGATTCGATTTTCGAGTTGCAAATTTATATATTTTTTACAAATCTACAACAGTTTATTAATTTTATTTTTTTCCTTTAAAATGTAACTTATATTTGTTTGAATTGTCTAATAAATATAAAAGGTCTAACAAAAATACATTATGGAAACAACAACTAACTCTTCTGCTATTAATTACGGACTCTATTTAGGAGCCGCTTTATCGCTTATTACAGTAGCTATTTACGCTGTAAATATTGATCTAATGCTCGAAATTTGGTTAGGAATTTTTCTATTCTTTATCGTGTTAGCTTGTGGCGTAGCTTCAGCTATTAAGACTCGGAAGCTCTTAAATGGCTTTTTAAGCTTTAAGAAAGCATTTACTTCTTATTTTATTACAATTGCGGTTGGCACGCTAATAGCAACCATCGTTGGAATTGCAATATTCACCTATATTGATCCTGAAGCAGCCGTTTATCTAAATGAACAAACTTTAATACTCACCAAAAAAATGATGGAGCGCTTTGGAATGCCTCAAGAAGCGATGCAGGTGGCCTTGGAAGAAGCTAGTAAAAAAGATAATTTTTCATTAGAAATGCAAGCACAAGGATTTGTTTTCAAATTAGCTTTTTACGCTGTTATTGGACTTATTGTTGCATTAATCGTCAAGAAAACTGATACAACAGACGCTTAATTTCTTTACTTTTGACCATTAAAAGTAAATTGAATGGATATTTCAGTAGTTATACCACTACTCAACGAACAAGATTCTTTGGAAGAATTGCACGATTGGATTGTATCCGTGATGCAGTCCAATGGTTTAGCTTACGAGATTATTTTTATTGATGATGGTAGTACGGATTTATCTTGGAAGGTTATTAAAAAGCTAGCAGCTAAAAATACTGCCGTATTGGGCTTAAAATTCTCTAAAAACTTTGGCAAGTCTCAAGCCTTGCATGCGGGATTTGCACGAACCAAAGGGGCTGTGGTTATTACCATGGATGCAGATTTACAAGACAATCCAGATGAAATACCTGAACTTTATAAAATGGTTAGTGAACACGGCTATGATGTAGTGTCTGGCTGGAAGAAAAAAAGATACGATTCTTTTTTTGCTAAAAACTTACCTTCAAAATTATTTAATTGGGCTGCAAGAAAAATTTCTGGGCTAAAGCTAAATGACTTTAACTGTGGTTTAAAGGCCTACCGTAATGCGGTGGTGAAAACGATTGAAGTCTATGGAGAAATGCACCGCTATATACCCGTATTAGCTGTCAATGCTGGCTTTACAAATATCGTTGAAAAAGTAGTGATTCACCAAGCGAGAAAATATGGAAAAACAAAATTTGGTATGGAACGATTTTTAAATGGGTTTTTAGATTTAATCACGATTTGGTTTATTTCAAAATTTGGACGGCGCCCCATGCACTTTTTTGGGCTTCTTGGGGTCATTATGTTTGTAATTGGCTTTGGATTTGCTTCTTATTTAGGAATAGATAAATTATTTATAAATCCTAGTGGACGTCTTATTGCGGAAAGAACAGAATTTTTTATAGCCTTGTCAACCATGATTATTGGATCTCAGTTTTTTGTCGCTGGATTTTTAGGAGAAATTATTCTTCAATCCCAGAAAAATAAAGAACGTTATTACATAACGAATACCACAAAGCAATAATGCACTTTAATTATAATTTTTAAATTAAATTATAAGCTATGTGTATCTTACTAAAATTTTTAAATTTGCTTCTAAATTATAATTTTTATTATTTTTATTAAATGTTCAGAACAGAATCCGAAATTCAAAACACTATAAACTCTTGGTTATCTTCATCTTTTGACAATGAAACCAAAACAAAAATAGCAGAACTACAAAAAAACAGCCCAGAAGAACTCAAAGATTGTTTTTATAAAAACTTAGAATTTGGAACCGGTGGCATGCGAGGTATAATGGGTGTGGGCACCAATAGAATTAATAAATATACGCTTGGAAAAAACACACAAGGACTTAGCGAATATCTGCATAAAAAGCACACTAACAAGCCTATTAAAGTAGTCATAGCCTATGATTGCAGACACAATAGCAAGGCGTTTGCCAAGGTTGTAGCTGATGTCTTTTCGGCAAACGCGATTGAAGTCTATTTATTTGAAGACTTGAGAACTACTCCAGAACTCTCGTTCGCTTTAAAATATTTGGGCTGTCAATGTGGAATTGTTTTAACGGCCTCTCATAATCCTTCAGAATATAATGGATATAAAGTATATTGGGAAGATGGCGGTCAGCTTGTCCCTCCCTTTGATGGCGAAATAATAAAGGTTATTAATTCATTACAATACAGCGATATTAACTTCACTTCAAAAGAAGATTTAATTCACAGTATAGGAAAAGAGGTAGATGATGTGTTTATTGATGCTTCAGTAAAAAACGGTAGTTTAGAAGTTAATTCCGCTAAAACCCGAAAAAATCTTTCAGTTGTATTCACAGCCTTACATGGCACTTCTATAACCGCAGTCCCTGAAACTCTTAAGCGTGCTGGATATTCTACTGTTAAGCTCGTTGAGGCGCAGTCAAAACCAGATGGTGATTTTCCCACGGTTAAATCCCCCAACCCTGAAGAGCCCGAAGCTTTAAAGATGGCTTTAGAACTCGCAGACCAAGTGCAGGCTGATATTGTGATAGGAACGGACCCTGACTGTGATCGCTTGGGAATTGCCGTACGAGATAATGACAATAAAATGGTATTGCTTAACGGCAATCAAACCATGATTATGATGATAAAGTACCTTTTGGATTTATGGAAACAAAAAGGCGCTCTAAATGGAAAACAATTTGTGGGATCGACCATTGTATCAACTCCTATGATCTCTAAACTTACAGAAGCTTACGGCGTAGAATGTAAAATTGGATTAACGGGATTTAAGTGGATTGCTAAAATGATCAAAGACTTTCCTGCTCTAGATTTCATTGGGGGAGGCGAAGAAAGTTATGGATTTATGGTTGGAGATTTTGTACGCGATAAAGATGCAGTTACAGCCACACTCTTAGCTTGTGAAATAGCAGCTCATAGCAAAGCTAATGGAAGTTCATTTTTTAAAGAACTCCTCAATACGTATACAGACTATGGATTTTACAATGAACGTTTAATTTCATTAACAAAAAAAGGGATTGAAGGCAGTCAGGAAATATCAAATATTATGGAAGCTGCACGAAACAATCCCCTCACTTCTATACAAGGGTCCAAAGTTATAACGGTCCATGATTACAAACTGTCGGTTTGTAAAAACCTAAAAATGGGCAGTACAGAACCTATTTTAATACCAAAATCTGACGTTTTAATCTATACTACTGAAGACGGCACTAAAGTGGCGCTACGCCCCAGCGGGACAGAACCTAAAATAAAGTTTTATATTAGCGTTAACTCCAAGCTATCTAGTGCAGAAAAATTTAAAACTACCGAAGCTATGCTCAACAGCAAAATAGAAGCTATAATTACTGAAATGAATTTGATTTAATGAACTACCTAAAACAAATTTTTCGCTATGCGATTCCATATAAAACTTATGCGGTACTAAATATTATCAGCAATGTTTTTTATGCGTTTTTTGGAACCATGTCTATGCTGTCTTTATTTCCTATGCTAAAAGTTCTTTTTGGAGATTCAGAGCCCATTTATTTAAAACCTGAATGGCAAGGCATTACTAATTTCACTGACTATTGCGAAAATTATTTAAATTACTTTGTAACATTAAAAAAATCAGAGGGCAATGAAGATGTGCTTTTTTTCATGGTAGGCTTTGTTATTGTCTCTTTTCTATTAAAAAACCTTTCTAATTATATGGCAATGTTTTTTATTACCTTTTTGAGAAATGGAGTACTAAAAGACCTAAGAAACGATTTATACCATAAAATTACAAGTCTTCCATTGGCATTTTATTCCGAGAAACGCAAAGGAGATACCATGTCTAGAATCTCTACAGATGTACTAGAAATTCAGCATTCGTTTTTATCAATTTTAGAATTAATTGTTAGAGAACCGCTTACTATTATTTTTACGATAACATCGATGTTTATAATAAGTTCCAAGTTATCATTTTTTGTATTGGTTTTTATACCTATTTCTGGCTTTGTAATTTCATTAATTGGAAAATCTCTAAAGCGAAATTCTAATAGAGTTCAAAAAGAACAAGGCTATTTTTTATCCATAGTTGATGAAACACTTTCTGGACTTAAAGTCATCAAAGGTTTTAATGGTGAGAAATTATTTAGTGATAAATTTCAAGCGTCCACAACGCGCTTTTATAATTATTCTAATAAGTTATTAAACAAACAGAACCTTGCAGGACCTACAAGTGAATTCTTAGGTATTACTGTCATCGCAATTTTATTGTGGTACGGAGGACATATGGTTTTAAATGAAAGATCTTTAAATGCTAGTATGTTCCTAGTTTACATGGGCTTAGCTTATAATATACTTACGCCAGCGAAAGCCATAAGTAAGGCTAGCTATGGGGTTAAGCGCGGCAATGCCGCTGCCGAACGCGTCATGGAAATTCTCAACACGGAATCGCCCTTAAAAGACAGTCCAAATGCCATAAATAAAACGAGCTTTGAAGAGCACATAAAATTAGAAGACATTCACTTTAAATACGAAGATGATTATGTTCTAAAAAACTTTTCTGTTACAGTGCCAAAAGGACAAACGATCGCGCTTGTAGGGCAGTCAGGAAGTGGGAAATCGACGATTGCTAATTTAGTAACCCGTTTCTATGATGTTGGTAAAGGACAGATAGAAATTGATGGAACTAATATTAAATCTCTGACAAAGCACTCCCTAAGAAACCTAATGGGCTTAGTTACACAAGACTCTATTTTATTTAATGACTCCATTAAAAACAACGTCCTTTTAGGAAAAGAAGATGCCAGTGATGCTGAAGTTATTAAAGCCTTGGAAGTTGCAAATGCATGGGAGTTTGTAAAAGACTTACCTGAAGGAATAGATACTAATATTGGAGACTCTGGAAATAAACTGTCAGGCGGTCAAAAACAACGTTTAAGTATCGCTAGAGCCGTTTTAAAGAACCCCCCTATCATGATCCTGGACGAGGCCACCTCAGCGCTTGATACTGAAAGTGAACGCCTTGTACAGATTGCCTTAGAAAACATGATGAAAAACCGAACCTCCATAGTGATTGCGCACAGGCTTTCAACGATACAAAACGCAGACGAAATTATAGTGATGCAAAAGGGAGAAATTGTTGAACAGGGCAAGCACCAAGAACTCTTAGACAAAAAAGGGGTTTATAACAATTTAGTAGCCATGCAGTCGTTTGAATAAAGTTCTCATTTTAATCACTACTTAGAGTTTAAACTTAAAAAGTTAGCTGCTGTCTAAATTCAAAATTAAATCAATTGAAAAACGAACGCGCCCTATTACAACAACTCAAATCTAAGAACAGCAAAGAATTTGCTTTTAAGACGCTTGTTAACGACTACAAAGAAAGGCTCTACTGGCACATCCGTAAAATTGTAATTTCTCACGACGATGCTGACGATGTACTTCAAAATACTTTTATTAAAATATTTAAAAATTTAGATTCATTTAAAGGGGATAGTAAATTATTTACTTGGATGTATAGAATTGCGACTAACGAGGCAATTACGTTTTTAAAATCTAAGGCTAAGCGAAATCAGGTTTCTAATGAAAGGCTTAATGAACTCAGCTTACAAAATTTGGAAGCTGACGTCTATTTTGAAGGCAATGAAATTCAATTAAAATTACAAAAAGCCATTGCTCAGTTACCCAAAATACAGCAACTTGTATTTAATATGCGGTATTTTGATGAAATAAAATACAAAGATATGTCAGAAATATTGGAGACGAGTGAAGGCGCTTTAAAAGCCTCCTATCACATAGCAGTAAAAAAAATAAAAAGCTATTTAAACTTTAATTAAACCAAATTAAAAAACAGCAGTCAAAAAAACATGAGTCTTAATAAAAAGTATAAAAACACCCCTTTCAAAATACCTAAAAGGTATTTTGAAAACTTTGATGCGGCTTTTTTACACGAACTAGAATTGGAAAAAGAAACAAAAGAAACTGGTTTTAAAATACCTGACGGCTATTTAAATCAATTTGAGGCCTCTGCATCAAAAGCAGTCAAAATAAGACCTATAAAAACACGAAACAATAGGTATTCATTATTTATTTCTGGAATAGCGGCAACTTTGATGTTGTTTTTTATGTTTTCATGGCCCGACAATGTGAGACAAGAAATTAGTTTTGAATCTGTAGAAAACTATCTTATCTACGAAGGCATTCAAACAAATGAATTATCCAACCTATTAACACTAGAAGAACTCAACAATACAACAGAACTGCAGTTATCATCTTTTGAAATAGAAAACTATATTTTAGAAAATGCATCTGTAGAAATTTTACTATTAAATTAAATAAACATGAAAAAATATTTATTATTAGCTTGCCTAATCTTTAGCTCAGTGACTTTAATGGCACAGCCACCAGGCAGAAAAGGAATGAAAGAAAAAATTAAAACATTAAAAATCGCCTTTATTACTGAAAAATTAGACTTAACTTCCAGTGAAGCTGAAAAGTTTTGGCCAATTTATAATGCCTTTGATTCTTCTTTCATGAAATTAAAACATGAATCCATGAGAAGTCTCAAAGAAAATTTAAATAAGGAAATTGAAACCCTTACGGAAAAAGAAGCAGCATCTAAGTTAAATGAACTAACAGCAATTGAAGATCAATTAACACAACTAAAACAAGGATTTCGCTCCCAATTAGAAGGGGTGATTTCAAACAAAAAGATTTTATTATTAAAAATAGCTGAAGACGGGTTTAACCGTCGTATGATGGACAAACTAAGGCGTCAACCCAAGCAAAAACGACGCTAGCATCTAATTTTATTTACTTGAATGTAAGTTTGGATAGCCTGCCGCTTCCTGCCGCATAGGCAACACTGTCATTTAAAAATCGTAGGGTATAAAAACTAGCATCACTCAGATGCTTCCAAGTTTGGCCTGAATTAATGCTGACATCAATGCCTTCAAATCCAACAGCAACCAAGCCCTTGGCGCCACTGTTAGGGACGTATTGAACACAACTCCTGTAGCCAGGCGATTCATCTTGAGCAACGGTGTTCCATACACGGCCGCCATCAGTGGTTCTAATTTTATTAGAGTGCTGGGCTTTTGCATTGGTAAAGTCCCCTCCTATTGCAAAACCATTCAAGGCATCATAAAAGGCAATTGAAAACACCCCTGTTGTTTCCGCACCCTGAATAATTGGAATCTCAACAACTTCCCAACTGACGCCTTTATCTGGTGAAATTAAAATCCGACTCGATAACCCTCCAGTAGCAATCCAAGTCTGATTGCCTACAATTGCTATATTAGTGTCACTGGCCGCAAAGGCCGCTTCCCCTGTCCTTGAAGCTGGTAAACGGTTACAGGGAATCTTTTCCCAACTGCCACCGGCATCTCTTGTAATTAAGATACTCATACAGCCGTTTATAGGGTCTCCAACAGCAATACCTTCATTAGAATTCCAAAAATGCAATGCATCATAAAAAACCTTTGGATGAGATTCAGAATAGACCAATTCCTTGTCCCTATACAAATAGGCTGGACTTCCGATACTTAAAGTAAAATACTGCCCATTTACAATTGCAGACGCACGGAAGTTGACAGTATCTGCAGACACCCGATCCACACTAAAGTTGTTTATTCTTGTGTCAATTGTATAAACATCACCAACAGACGATACCGCTTTAAGGGTATGGTTTTCAATTTCTAAAGCTCTTATATTAAGAAGTGAATCATTAATAACATCCTGAATATAGACAGATGAGAATTGATAAAAAGATGGTTTAAAAGACTGTTTACACCCCATAAAAATGAGGACAGATAGACTTATAAATAGTATGTTTTTCATTTAAAATTAAAGTTTAATAAAAGAGTGATTTTCAATATACATAGAATCTGTAATAATTAGCATTATTAAACGTAACTTTGCAGCATTAATTAATACAGCTATGCGCTTACACAGAAACTTATGTTTTGCCGTCATTGATGGACTTATACTAATATTCAATGAAGGAGAATATGCCGATAAAGTAATTCAAAAACTTCTTAAACGCGACAAACGTTGGGGCAGCAGAGATCGAGGTTTTGTGGCAGAGACTACTTATGATATCGTACGCTGGAAACGACTCTATGCCGAAATTGCTCAAGTAAAAGAGCCCTTTAGCAGAGATGATGCTTGGCGACTCTTTGCAGTATGGGCCACTTTAAAAGGAATTAAGCTACCCGATTGGAAGTATTTTGAAGGTACTCCAAGTCGAAAAATTAAAGGGCGTTTTGATGAACTTTCAAAAGATAGAAAATTTCGTGAATCTATTCCCGATTGGATTGATGCGCTAGGAGTTAAAGAATTAGGAGTTGCCAAATGGACCAAAGAATTAGCAATGCAAAACAAACAAGCAGAGGTGATTCTAAGAGTTAATACGCTAAAAACCTCAAAGTCTGACCTAAAACTTAAGTTGGAATCTGAGGGAATTGAAACGGATGAGATCAAGGGCTACCCTTATGCTTTGCAACTAAAAGAACGTGCCAATGTATTTAAAACAGAGGCTTTTAAGAATGGTTGGTTTGAAGTTCAAGATGCATCTTCTCAATTAGTGGCTGAATTTTTGGATGTAAAGCCAGGTATGAAAGTTGTAGATTGTTGTGCCGGCGCTGGAGGAAAAACCTTACATCTTTCTGCCTTAATGGAAAACAAAGGGTCGGTCATAGCCATGGATATTTACGAGAGTAAATTAAAAAAACTTAAAATTAGAGCCCGTAGAGATGGCGCTCATAATATTGAGATGAAGGTCATAGACTCTACAAAACCAATCAAAAAACTACATGGGAAAGCCGATCGCTTATTAATTGATGCTCCATGTTCTGGATTGGGTGTTTTGAGACGTAATCCCGATTCCAAATGGAAGTTAGAGCCAGAATTTATTGACAGAATCCGCACCACTCAACAAGAGGTATTGCAACAGTATTCGAAAATGGTAAAACCGACTGGTAAAATGGTATATGCCACCTGCTCCATTTTACCTTCGGAAAATGAAAGTCAAATAAAATCCTTTTTAAAATCAGAAGCAGGTACTGACTTTAGCTTTATAAAAGATAAAAAAATTCTAGCCCATGAAACTGGCTATGACGGTTTTTATATGGCTCTTTTACAAAAAAAATAATTCCTTTACTTTATGAAATTTAGATTCCTTTTTGGGTTTGTTTTAGCCTCTATGTTTAGTTTTTCACAAATACCCTCTGGATATTACAACTCAGCAAGCGGTACAGGCTACAACTTAAAAACACAGCTTTCCAATATAATTGATGATCACAATGACCAGGGCTACAGTGCCATTGATGGCTTTATGGCTTCTTATGAGTTAGACTCATACTACGAACCGGGAAGCAATACTATACTAGATATTTACTCAGAAAATCCATCTGCTGCTGATCCTTATAATTTCACTCCAGAGACGGATGAATGTGGAAATTATTCTGGCGAAGGTGATTGTTACAACAAAGAGCATGTGATACCACAATCCGTTTTTAACAGCAATTCACCTATGTATAGCGATGCACACCAGCTGTTACCAACAGACGGACGTGTAAATGGCTTTAGAGGAAATTACCCCTTTGGTCGAGTCGACGATGGCAACTTAGTTAGTCAATCTGGAATTTCAAATCCAACTCAAAATGGCTCAAAACTTGGCGGCAACCTAAACACAGGCTACTCTAGCGGGTATTCTGGAACTGTTTTTGAACCTATTGATGCCTTTAAAGGTGATATTGCGCGCATCTATTTTTATTTTATAACTAGGTATGAAAATCAGGTGAGCGCATGGAGTTCTTATGCTATGTTTGATGGCAGCAATGACAAGGTTCTTGAAACCGCTTTTTTAAATATTTTACTGGAGTGGCACTCGATTGACTCCGTTTCTCAAAAAGAAATAGATCGAAATAACAACATTTATTACCAACATCAAGGAAATAGAAATCCATTTGTGGATCACCCAGAATATGTAAATGCTATATGGAATACTGAGACTGATTTTGAAGCACCAACAGCCCCAACAAATTTAACAGCTTCTAATCCAACTTCAAACTCAATAGATTTAGACTGGACCGCTTCTACAGACAATAATTCGGTGAGCTCCTACGATATTTATATTGATGGCAGCTATTATGGCAACACGTCCGGCAATACATTTACAGCAACTAACTTAGCTAACAATACTAACTATTGTTTTGTAGTTTATGCAAAAGATGCCGCTAACAATAATTCATTGGGATCAAACCAAGTTTGTGAATCCACCATTGACAACGGTAGCGGAGGGGGCTATGAACTCTTTATATCTGAATATATTGAAGGTAGTGGTACTAATAAAATATTAGAAATTGCCAACTTCACAGGCGCAACAGTTACATTAGAAAATTACAGTTTAAAACTAAGTTCCAATTCAAATACGGGCTGGACTACTAGCTATGAATTCCCAACCAATGCACAAATTAGCAATGCAGACGTTTACACCATTGCCAATGGGGGTTCTACAATATGTACTGATACCTATGACGATTTAAACAATAGCATTACAAGTTTTAATGGAAATGATGCAGTAGGGCTTTTTAAAAATAATGTGTTAATTGACATCTTAGGTGTTTTGGGAGATAGCGATGATTTTGCGAAAGACGTAACACTTGTAAGAAATGAAACGGTTGCCTACCCAACCACAAGCTATACGGCTAGTGAATGGACGAGCTTCCCAATAAATAACTGTACAGACCTAGGGGGTCACAATCAGTCGCTGGACCTAACTGAATATAGTATTAATGAATTTGATTTTTATCCAAATCCTGCTAAATCAAATTCCTTATTTTTTAGGACACAGTTACCCTTCAGCCTCAAAATATATTCATTAACTGGATCACTAATTCTTAAGGCTTCTGCTAATACTTCTAATCCTTTAGATATTACAAAACTAAAGACCGGGTTATACATACTACAAATAACCACTGATTCTGGAACGCAAACAAAAAAATTAATACGAGAATAAAAAACTTGGTAATTTTCAATAAGCAAGTTTCTTATTGCTGTTCAAAACTCGTGAATAACTACTATAAATAGGGTGTAAAATCATTTAGAATACGTCTTAAAAATCTTAAATTTGTAGTATAGGTTAATATTCAAAACAAAACAAATGATTCACTTCTTTGGAGCCCTTGATACGACGGTTTTTGCAGTACAATCACTAAGCGATTTAACGCCTGAAACTAAAGACAAATTACAATGGCTTTTTGGCAATCAACCAAAAATAGAACGCACTGCAATCGACTTAAATTTTTTAGGACCAAGAGCGGCAATGATTACGCCTTGGAGTACCAACGCCGTTGAAATCACCCAAAACATGGGTGTGGAAGGGATTATTCGAATCGAAAAATTTAAGCCTTGTGAAATTGGATTCAATGGTTTCGACCCTATGATTTACGAATTGTTTCAAGTTCTGGATCAAGAAAGTTTTGATATTGACATTCACCCTGAGCCTATATTAAACATTAAAGATATTGCAGCCTACAACAAGCGGGAGGGCCTCTCTTTAAATGATGAAGAAATTGATTACCTAAATAACTTATGTAAAAAAATAGGCAGACCTCTAACCGACTCAGAGGTTTTTGGATTTTCACAGGTTAATTCTGAACATTGCCGCCATAAAATATTTAACGGAACTTTTATAATTGATGGAGAAGAAAAACCTACTTCTCTCTTTAAACTCATAAAAGAAACCTCCAAAAAACATCCCAATACAATTGTCTCTGCTTACAAAGACAACGTGGCCTTTATCAAAGGGCCTGTCGTTGAACAGTTTGCTCCTAAAAGTGCTGATAAACCTGATTATTATACTACAGAAAACTTTGAATCTGTTATTTCCATAAAAGCTGAAACCCATAATTTCCCCACTACAGTTGAGCCCTTTAACGGAGCCGCTACAGGATCTGGAGGAGAGATTAGAGACCGGCTTGCAGGGGGGAAAGGATCATTACCGCTCGCCGGTACTGCAGTGTATATGACCTCTTATTCCCGATTAAATGAAAACCGACCCTGGGAGTCGGGTTTTAAAGAGCGGGAATGGCTCTACCAAACACCAATGGATATTTTGATAAAAGCATCCAATGGGGCTTCTGATTTTGGAAACAAATTTGGCCAACCGCTAATCTGCGGCTCTGTACTTACTTTTGAACATCAAGAAGATGCTCAGCGTTTAGGCTTTGACAAAGTGATTATGCAAGCGGGGGGTATAGGCTATGGAAAAGCCGATCAAGCCTTAAAAGATATTCCACAAAAAGATGATAAAATTGTGATTCTTGGCGGCGAAAATTACCGTATAGGAATGGGAGGCGCTGCCGTTTCTTCTGCAGACACCGGCGCTTTATCATCTGGGATTGAACTTAATGCTGTACAACGTTCTAACCCCGAAATGCAAAAGCGGGCTGCCAACGCGATACGTGGCATGATTGAGAGCTCAGATAACTTTATTGTGTCAATACATGACCATGGCGCTGGAGGTCACTTAAATTGCTTGTCTGAATTGGTAGAAGATACTGGAGGTAAAATTGACTTAGATCAATTGCCCGTAGGGGATCCTACTCTATCCAATAAAGAATTAATTGGAAATGAGTCTCAAGAGCGTATGGGGTTAATAATTTCTGAAAAACACATTGATACTTTACAAAAAATTGCCGACAGAGAACGATCGCCAATGTACTCCGTAGGAAAAGTTACCAATGACCATAGATTTGTATTTGAGTCAAAAACCAATGGCAATAAACCAATGGATTTTAACTTAGAGGACATGTTTGGAAGCTCACCTAAAACGATTCTAAAAGATAAAACGATTGTCAGGAATTATAAGCCTATAACTTACAATATTAAGCAATTCCAAAGCTATTTGGAAGCCGTTTTAAAGCTTGAGTCCGTTGGTTGTAAAGACTGGCTGACCAACAAAGTAGACCGCTGTGTTGGGGGTAAAGTTGCAAAACAACAATGTGTTGGTCCTTTGCAACTTCCCTTAAATAACGTTGGAGTGATGGCCTTGGACTATTCAAGTCAAGAAGGTGTTGCAACTGCTATCGGACATGCACCAATAGCTGCACTTGTAGACCCTAAGGCTGGAAGTCGGGTCGCCATTACCGAGTCCCTTACAAATATGATTTGGGCTCCTTTAAAAGAGGGCTTGCAAAGTGTTTCACTGTCTGCCAACTGGATGTGGCCTTGTAAAAATGAAGGTGAAGATGCGCGATTGTACAAAGCTGTTGAGGCTATATCGGAATTTGCCATTGACTTGGGAATTAATGTGCCGACTGGAAAAGATTCACTCTCTATGAAGCAGAAGTATCCGGATGGCGATGTAGTATCTCCAGGAACCGTTATTATTTCTGCAGCTGGAAACTGCAATGCTATTTCTAAGGTAGTAGAACCCGTTTTTAAACCCAATAATGGCGCTATTTATTATATCAATGTTTCTCAAGATGTTTATAAATTGGGAGGCAGTGCATTTGGTCAAATTTTAAATAAGGTTGGAACAGAAACTCCAGATGTAAAAAGTGCTGCCTATGTGAAATCTGTATTTAATACCCTACAAAAACTAATTAAAAATGACCAGATTGTGGCCGGACACGATGTGGCCTCAGGCGGTCTAATTACAAGCCTTTTAGAATTGTGTTTTTCAGACAATAATTTAGGAGCTGATTTAAATTTAAATGCCCTTAAAGAAGCGGATACTATCAAACTGTTATTTGCTGAAAACTCGGGAATCGTGTTCCAGTCTAAAGATGCATCTATTGAATCCAAACTATCGGAGGCTTCTATCACGTTTTTTAAAATTGGTACCGTTACAAACCATCCGACTCTGAACATTTCAAATGGAGCAGACCACTTTTCACTAAATATCTGTGAACTCAGAGATGTATGGTATGAGACCTCCTTTTTACTAGACCAAAAACAAACCGCAAACGGATTGGCTGAACAGCGGTTCAACAACTACAAAAACCAAGCTCTAAACTTTAAATTTCCTGAAAAATTTACAGGAAAACGAGCTGAATCTAAATCAGAAAATAGACCAAAAGCAGCCATTTTAAGAGAAAAGGGAAGCAACTCCGAACGTGAAATGGCCAATGCGATGTATTTGGCGGGCTTTGATGTCAAGGATGTTCACATGACGGATTTAATTTCTGGGCGGGAATCCCTTGAAGACATCCAATTTATTGGCGCCGTTGGTGGGTTTAGTAATAGTGATGTTTTGGGTTCTGCAAAAGGTTGGGCTGGCGCATTTAAATACAATAAGAAAGCTAAATTAGCGCTCAAAAAATTCTTTTCCCGTGAGGACACTTTATCCATTGGAATCTGTAATGGCTGCCAACTTTGGATGGAACTAGACCTTATAAATCCTGAGCATGCAGAGCATGGAAAAATGGACTATAATGATTCTCAGAAACACGAAAGTGCATTTACATCCGTAAAAATTCAAAAAAATAATTCTGTGATGCTCTCTTCTTTAGAAGGATGTATCTTAGGAGTTTGGATTTCTCATGGAGAAGGAAAGTTTAAATTGCCCTATGAAGAGTCTAAATACAGTATTGTTGGAAAATATGCCTACGATGCGTATCCACACAACCCAAATGGGTCTGACTTTAATACGGCAATGCTATGTGATCAAAGCGGGCGACACTTAGTTACAATGCCTCATATTGAACGCTCGACATTTCAGTGGAACTGGGCTAATTATCCAGAAAATAGAACCGATGAAGTCTCGCCCTGGCTAGATGCTTTTGTAAATGCCAAAAAATGGCTTGAGAATAAATAAACCAATTCCAAAATACTATTTATGAGAAAACTACTAACAGTTTTAATTATGGTTTGGGCTAGCGCTCTAATTTCCCAAAATAGTACTGAGAAATTTCACAGAGCGAAAATTTATTACAACAACTTTGAGGATTTAAAACAACTTGAATCTTTAGGGATCCCAATGGATCACGGTTTGCATAAAAAAAATATTTATTTTGAATCTGATTTTTCTGAAACTGAAATTGAAAAAGCAAAATCAAAAGGTTACAATGTTGAAATAACGATTGAAGATGTAAAATCTTTTTATTTAAATCAAAACAATCCTAAGCATGACGCGTATTTAAAAACCGCTGCTAGACAAAATACTATATGTAGCTCTCCTCCTCTAAGCTATGCGACTCCAGTGAACTACGACATCAAACCTAATAATGATTTCGGAGGCTTTTATACCTACTCTCAAATGTTACAAGAATTGGATGATATGTATGCTCAGTATCCTAATCTTATTTCTGCAAGAGCAGAAATAAAAGACCCCTTAGATAGTTCAACTCCGCATAAGCATGAAACAGCTGAAGGTAGGTTTCTTCAATGGGTTAAAATATCAGATAATCCCAACAGCAGCGAAAGCGAACCTCAAATACTTTATACGGCCATTCACCACGCAAGAGAGCCTGCATCCCTGCAGCAACTTATTTTTTATATGTGGTACTTGTTAGAGAATTATGATACCGACCCTGAAATTCAATCAATTGTTGATTCTACTGAATTATTTTTTATTCCCGTCATCAATCCCGATGGCTATATATATAATGAAACTAGCTCCCCAAATGGCGGAGGACTGTGGAGAAAAAACAGAAGGAACCATGGAAATGGAAATTTTGGCGTGGATTTAAATAGAAATTATTCATACATCACTCCAGAGGGTCAAGAAACTTGGAATACTGCAGGAACTTCAAACAGTACAGCAAATAATACCTATCCAGGTACAGCCCCTTTTTCAGAACCTGAAAGCAAAGCCATACGCTATTTTATAGAATCTCGAGACTTTAAAATAGCCCTGAATAACCACACCTACAGTGAATTATTATTATATCCTTTTGGCTATGCGAACAATCAAACAACAGAAGATAACGAGGTCTTTGTCGAGCTGTCAGAATTGATGGTTTCTCAAAACGGTTATTCAAATATTTTATCTTCAGAACTATATCCAGCAGCTGGAGATAGTGATGATTTTATGTACGGTTTAAGAACAACGGAATCTGGTGATACAAGAGAAGGCATTTTTGCGATGACTCCAGAAATTGGAACCAGCTTTTGGCCGGCTGCTTCAAGTATTGAAAACCTTTGCAAAACAATGGTTTTTCACAATTTGATAGCCGCTAAATTAGCAGGGAATTATGCAAGTATTTCAGACACCTCTCCCGCTTACTCAGCCAACACCGCCACAAATGCTCAATACAATCTCAAGCGGCTAGGGATAAGTGAGCCCGCTAATTTTACAGTCAGTATTATAGCTATTAGTGATAATATTGAGTCAGTAGGACCGGAGAATTCGCATGATAATCTTTCATTTTCACAATCCGTTAATAGCTCCATTTCAATTAACTTAAATCCTGGTATTGCTGTTGGGGATAGTTACAGCTACAATATTCAAGTAAATAACGGCACATTAAACAGTACAGAAAATGTAACAAAAATATTTGGGCAACAAACTACAATTTTAGAAGAACTAGGAAATAATACAGTCTCCAATTGGACCACCTCTGACTGGTCAACAACCACTGAGGATTATGTATCTTCATCTAGTTGCATAACAGACTCTCCAAACACTAATTATTCTAACAATCAAAATGCTTATATTACTCTTACAAATGAAATCGATTTAACAGCAGCTTTAGATGCTAATTTAACATTTAAGGCCAAATGGAATATTGAAATTAACTATGACTATGTTCAAATAGAAATTTCTACAAACAATGGAAATAGCTGGATTCCGCAGTGCGGAAACTATACAAATCAAGGGGTTCCAAATCAAAACACTGCTAATGGAGAGCCTTTATATGATGGCGTTCAAGCTGAGTGGGTTGAAGAAACAATTGATCTTAGTGACTATCTTAACGAATTTATACTTATTAGATTTTCATTAATTTCGGATCCTGGAGTCACGGAAGATGGGTTTTATTTTGACGATTTAAAAGTAAACATAGTTCAAGAAAATTTAAATATAAACTCCGCCATTAAAAGTGATTTTAATTTATTTCCAAACCCCGTTAAAGATTTACTAAGCATAAAAACGACTGCGCAAGACTACAATGTAAATATTTTTAATATTCACGGGCAATTAATTTATAAGACTGTCAAAAACTCAAACGACTTAGATATAGATACTTCCGAATTTCCAACTGCAATCTATTTTATGAAAATTAGATCCAAGCATGACACACATAGTTTTAGAATCTTAAAGCAATAAACAGATTTAGTCTCCAATTTTAATTCATAAACGTTAGGAAGTGTAACTGCAGTTAAATAGAATTTATTAAAATTTTAATTTATAAAGATTGGAATTTGATAGTATTTTTAAAATCAGTACTTTGCATTATCACAAGCTTATCACAACTAAATGAAACCAATAACAAGACTCTTCGACTTTGCTTATTACCAGCTAGAAACTCATAATTTAAAGAGTGCCCTGCTCACAAAAAAGGATGGGAATTGGGTTGAAACGTCTACAAAAGAATATCTAGACAAGTCAAATGCACTTAGTAGAGCTTTATTAAAACTAGGCGTACAAAAGGGCGATAAAATAGCCGTAATCTCAACTAACAATCGTACCGAATGGTGTATTGTTGATGTTGGCGTACTGCAAGTTGGAGCACAAAATATTCCTATTTACCCTACAATAGCTCCAGATGATTATGAATATGTATTAAACCACAGTGAAGCGGTCTATTGTTTTGTGTCAGATGAAGCGGTTTACAACAAAGTGCTCAAAGTAAAAGAAAACACAAAACTTAAAGAAGTTTACAGTTTTGACGAAATAGAGGGTTGTAAAAATTATACAGAATTATTTGAGCTCGGAGCGGATGAGAGTACACAAGCTGAAGTTGAAAAACGAAAGTTAGAGGTTGTTCCTTCAGATTTGGCTACCATTATTTATACTTCTGGAACTACGGGAAAACCCAAAGGTGTGATGCTGTCTCATTCTAATGTAGTCGAAAATATTTTGGCAAGTATGCCTCGACTCCCGCTGATGGAGGGCACAACTCGGGTTCTTAGTTTTTTGCCCTTATGTCATATTTTTGAACGAGTGCTTATTTATATTTACCAATATGCAGGCGTAAGTATTTATTTTGCTGAAAGCATTGATAAAATTGGAGAAAATGCGCAAGAGATTAAACCTAACTTAATGAGTGTAGTCCCACGCTTGTTGGAGAAAGTTTTTAATAAAATTAATGCCAAAGGTAGTGAATTGACTGGACTTAAAAGAGCCTTATTTTTCTGGGCGATAAAATTAGGTGAACAATACGAACCGTACAAAGCTAATGGGTTCTGGTATGAATTTAAACTAAAAATTGCGCGTAAATTAATTTTCAGTAAATGGAAAGCTGCGTTTGGAGGTGAACTTCACACCATGGTTTCTGGAAGTGCTGCCCTTCATCCCCGTTTATCTCGTATTTTCTGTGCATCTGGCATGATGATTATGGAAGGTTACGGCCTTACAGAGACGTCTCCGGTGGTTTGTGTAGGAATGCATGCCAACCAGCATTTTAAAATTGGAACGGTAGGAAAACCCATTTCAAATGTAGAAGTAAAAATTGCAGAGGATGGCGAAATCCTTATTAATGGTCCGAACGTAATGGTTGGCTATTTTAAAGATCCTGAGAAAACCGCAGAAGTGATGAGTGGTGATTATTTTCATACAGGTGATAAAGGTGAAATTGATGCTGATGGATTTCTTAAAATCACTGGCCGTAAAAAAGAAATGTTCAAAACATCCGGCGGAAAATACATTATTCCAACCCTTATTGAAAACGATCTCAAAGAATCAAATTTTATTGAGCAAGTGATGGTAATTGGTGAAAACCAAAAAATGCCAGCGGCTTTAATTCAGCTAGATTTTGAGTTTATTAAAGAGTGGATTGCCCGTAAAAAAATAGCGATAAATCCTACACCAGAAACCATTTGTGCTTCAGAAATTATCAAGGAACGCATTCAGGTCGAAGTAAACATATCCAATATGCGGTTTGGAAAATGGGAACAGATTAAAAAATTTGAACTAACTCCAGAAGTTTGGTCTATTGAAAATGGACATCTAACACCTACTATGAAAATGAAACGAACTGTCATTTTTGAGCTCTACAAAGATTTGGTTTCTAAAATTTATACAGAAGCTTAAATGCAGTTATAAGCTCCTTTGGCTCTGAGTCAACAACTATAAAATCACCTAGATCTTTGGATAGGGGTGGGGTATTTTTACATTTATAACTGATTTTGACCCCAAGTCTAAATCTTCAATAAGCAATTTAACCGAAGCTTAAGATATTATTTTATTGAATTCCATATTTGGAAGGGTTCTGATATCCCTCTGATGATGTCGGTATTAAGACATCAGAGTATGTTGTAATATTAGAATTTACGTTTGTAATTAGCGCTTGTATAAGGAAGTCTATTGACTGCTAAATAAAATTTTAAACATCAAAAAAAATAATAAAATGAAAGCAATATTAGATTTAATAATCCCATTTTTACTATTTAGTTGTAGTAATGATGATGAAGTAAAGCAGAGTTACCCTAATTGTTTACAATTATAGATTGATAGAATTTTAGACTCTAGTCCTCAACCCCCAATAGCGACAGTTGAATTGTATACCTATCAGAATGAAAATATTTACGTAATAAATACAAATTTTCCAGACGACCAATCTAATATTTATAATTCTCAATACCAATTAATTTGTACTATAGGTGGTATTGATGGAAATGAGAATGATACTTGTATTGAATGGGAAAATGCAGAATATATTGAAACACTTAGGACGGATAATAGATAATCTGCCCATAACATGGTATATAAGTAATTACCTGTCCTCGCCTACTTGAAAAAACCTCCAACTCCTCAACCTTAGCATACCTCCAACACTCCAACCGATTATCCCTGTTGTTGCTTAAAAAATTATATTATAAAAAAATAATATTATGCACGCATAACTTTTTTAGTTATTACTATGCATGCATAATATATATTTTTTATATTTGGTACTTGATATTAAATAGCATGAAAGAAAAAACGATAGATTATGTTTTAAGAACCACATGGTTGGCAGTTCAAAAAATGTATAATGAAGAAGCCTCAGAATATGGAATCACAATGGCAACAGGATTCGCACTCCTTAGTGTAGATCCACAAAAAGGAACCCCATCGACCTCATTAGGTCCAAAAATGGGAATGGAAGCAACCAGCCTGTCAAGGATTTTAAAAACATTAGAAGACTTGAGCCTGATAGAACGCTTACCCAACCCAAATGATGGCCGTGGTGTGCTCATACATCTGACTAAATCGGGGCTTAAAAACCGAGAAAAAGTGAAACAAACAGTTCTAAATTTTAACGGTGCCGTTAAAACAGTGATTTCAGAGGAAAAACTAAATCATTTTTATGAAGTTTCTGATTCTATCATGAAGCTCATATCAAACAAAAAAATATTCTAACAACATTATTTATACTTTGATGAAAACAAGACGAATAAAAAAAATTGCAATTATTGGATCAGGTATTATGGGCAGCGGAATTGCTTGTCATTTTGCCAATATTGGAGTCGATGTATTGCTTTTGGACATTGTTCCAAGAGAACTCAGCGGCAATGAAAAAGCAAAAGGCTTAACCCTAGAAGACAAGGTCGTGAGAAACCGATTGGTTAATGACGCCCTAAAAGCCTCTTTGAAGTCTAAGCCCTCTCCTATTTATCATCAAAAGTTTGCGAGTCGCATTACAACAGGAAATCTGGAAGATGATATCGCAAAAGTAGCTGATGTGGATTGGATTATGGAAGTCGTTGTGGAGCGTTTAGACATCAAAAAAATGGTGTTTGAAAACCTAGAAAAATACCGCACTCCAGGAACACTCATCACCTCTAATACTTCCGGAATTCCTATAAAATTCATGAGTGAAGGCCGCAGCGAAGAGTTTCAAAAACACTTTTGTGGCACACACTTTTTTAACCCTGCGCGTTACCTGAAATTATTTGAAATTATTCCGGGACCACAAACAGCTCCTGAGGTTCTCGAATTCTTAAATGGATATGGGGAACAATTTTTGGGGAAAACATCAGTAATTGCAAAAGACACACCGGCGTTTATTGGAAATAGAGTGGGGATTTTTAGCATCCAAAGTTTATTTCACGCGGTTAAAGATTTAGACCTTACGATTGAAGAGGTCGATAAATTATCTGGTCCAGTCATTGGCCGTCCAAAATCGGCAACCTTTAGAACGGTAGATGTTGTGGGGCTAGACACCTTGGTGCATGTGGCAAATGGCATTCGGGAAAACTGTCCTAACGATGAGCGTTTAGAGTTATTTGAACTGCCCGATTTCATCAACACGATGATGGAAAATAATTGGTTAGGCAGTAAAACTGGACAAGGATTTTATAAAAAACATGTTTCTGAAGATGGTAAAAAAGAAATTTTAAGTTTAGATTTAAACACCCTGGACTACCGTTCTATAAAGCGTGCAAAATTTGCCACTTTAGAACTCACAAAAACAATTGACAAAGTTGTAGACCGATTTAAAGTTTTAGTAAGTGGAAAAGATAAAGCTGGTGAATTTTACCGTAAAAGTTTCACCGCTCTATTTGCTTATGTCTCTAACCGAATTCCTGAAATTACAGATGAGCTTTATAAGATTGATGACGCCATGAAAGCAGGCTTTGGTTGGGAACATGGACCGTTTCAAATATGGGATGCTATTGGCGTTGAAAACGGAATTGAATTGATGAAAGCAGAAGGTCTTGAACCTGCCGCTTGGGTCAATGATATGTTGGTTTCAGGTTCAGATTCATTTTATACCGTTAAAGACGGCGCCACTTATGCCTATGCTATTCCAACAAAAGCACAAACGAAAATTCCAGGTCAAGATAGTTTCATTATTCTTGATAACATTAGAAAAACAAATGAGGTATTTAAAAACTCTGGCGTTGTTATTGAAGATATCGGCGATGGTATTCTTAATTTAGAATTCCAGTCCAAAATGAATACGATTGGAGGCGATGTTTTAGCGGGATTAAATAAAGCTATTGATTTAGCCGAGAAAGATTTTGCAGGCTTAGTGGTTGGAAACCAAGGAGCAAACTTTTCTGTTGGTGCTAATATTGGAATGATTTTTATGATGGCTGCTGAGCAAGAATATGATGAGCTTAATATGGCCATCAAATATTTTCAAGATACAATGATGCGCATGCGCTACTCTTCAATACCAACAATTTCTGCACCTCATGGTATGTCATTAGGAGGCGGTTGCGAATTATCGCTTCATGCAGATAAAGTAGTCGCAGCAGCAGAAACCTACATGGGACTAGTAGAATTTGGTGTCGGAGTCATCCCTGGTGGTGGTGGCTCTAAAGAAATGGCATTGAGAGCACAAGACATGTTTCAAAAAGGCGACGTTCAATTAAATGTATTACAAGAGCATTTCTTAACCATTGGAATGGCAAAAGTATCTACATCTGCTTATGAAGCTTTTGACCTCAACCTCTTGCAGAAAGGAAAAGATGTGGTTGTCGTGAATAAGGATCGACAAATAGCAGTAGCGAAACAACATGCAAAATTAATGGCGGATTCTGGCTACACCCAACCGATAAAAAGAACCGATGTAAAAGTATTAGGAAAACAAGCTTTAGGGATGTTTTTAGTAGGTACGGATTCCATGAAAGATAGTAACTACATCTCTGCACATGATATGAAAATCGCCAACAAATTGGCCTATGTCATGGCTGGCGGTGACTTATCTGAACCGACTTTAGTATCGGAACAGTACTTACTAGATATAGAACGAGAAGCTTTTTTAGGTTTATGTACAGAACGTAAAACTTTAGAACGCATACAGCATATGTTAAAAACAGGAAAACCACTAAGGAATTAAAAAATAGAATAAAGAGGATAGAAAAGAGATCCAAAACAACAATACTTAGAGACAGATTTGAAAGTGTTTTTCTCAACTCTATTTTCTCTACTCTCTTTCTAAAATAAATAATAAAAATTATGAAGACCGCATACATTGTAAAAGCATACAGAACAGCCGTTGGTAAAGCACCAAAAGGTGTATTCCGTTTTAAACGAACAGATGAATTAGCCGCAGAAACCATCAAACGCATGATGAAAGAGCTGCCGGATTTGGACCCCAAACGCATTGACGATGTGATTGTTGGTAACGCTATGCCCGAAGGTTCTCAAGGATTAAATATGGCACGTCTCATCTCACTTATGGGCTTAGATATTGTGGATGTTCCTGGAGTTACCGTCAACCGTTTTTGTTCGTCAGGAATTGAAACCATCGGAATGGCTACAGCTAAAATTCAAGCTGGTATGGCGGATTGTATTATTGCTGGTGGCGCAGAAAGCATGAGTAGCGTTCCAATGACGGGCTATAAACCAGAACTTAATTACAATACCATAAAAGCAGGTCATGAAGATTATTATTGGGGCATGGGAAACACAGCGGAAGCGGTTGCTAATCAGTTTAAAGTTTCACGTGAAGACCAAGATGAATTTGCGTATAATTCTCACATGAAAGCGTTAAAAGCACTAGCAGAAAATCGTTTTCAAGATCAAATTGTTCCTATTGAAGTTGAAGAAAATTATATCGATGGGAATGGCAAAAAAGCAACGCGATCTTATACAGTCACAAAAGACGAAGGTCCCAGAGCTGGAACAAGTAAGGAAGCGTTGGCAAAGCTAAGAGCCGTATTTGCTGCCGGAGGTAGTGTCACCGCAGGGAATTCATCGCAAATGAGCGATGGTGCTGCGTTTGTTATGGTGATGAGTGAAGCTATGGTCAAAGAATTAAAGCTTGAACCTATTGCGAGGTTAGTTAACTATGCTGCTGCTGGTGTTGAACCTCGAATTATGGGAATCGGCCCTGTAAAAGCTATACCGAAAGCCCTAAAACAAGCCGGATTAAAGCAAGAAGAGTTGTCTTTAATTGAATTAAATGAGGCTTTTGCATCACAATCCCTAGCAGTTATCCGTGAATTAAACCTCAACCCTGATATCATTAACCCAAATGGAGGCGCCATTGCATTAGGGCACCCCCTAGGCTGTACAGGAACAAAACTATCGGTACAGCTATTTGATGAAATGCGTAAGCAAAATATGCAAGGAAAATACGGAGCAGTAACCATGTGTGTTGGAACAGGTCAAGGCGCTTGTGGAATTTTTGAGTTTCTTAAATAAAAATTATATAAACGATAAAAAATTAAAATCATTAGAAGAAAAAATAGAGGAATTCCAAAAAATGACAATGGGGTTTCAAAATAGTCTCGATTAAAGTCTATCCTCTCTTTTCTATCTTCTTTTAACCTAAATTAAAAAATGGAAACAAACGACAAACAACTTTTAAGAGGAGGACAATTCCTAGTTAAAGAAACCAACTGTGAAGACGTATTTACGCCTGAAGATTTTTCAGAAGAACAAACAATGATGAAAGAAGCGGTTATGGAGTTTAATGACCGTGAAATTATACCACATAAAACTCGATTTGAAGCCAAAGATTTTGCGTTGACAGAAGAATGTATGCGCAAGGCTGGAGACCTTGGATTTTTGAGCGTTGCTGTTCCTGAAGCCTATGGCGGTATGGGAATGGGATTTGTTTCAACCGTACTTACTTGTGATTATATTTCTAGTGGAACCGGATCTTTCAGTACAGCTTTTGGTGCACATACAGGAATTGGAACCATGCCAATTACGTTATATGGTACCGAGGAACAGAAACAAAAATATGTTCCAAAATTGGCATCTGGTGAATGGTTTGGAGCCTATTGTCTCACAGAACCCGGTGCAGGATCGGATGCCAATTCTGGAAAAACAACGGCTGAGTTATCTGCAGATGGAAAATCCTACAAAATCAATGGTCAAAAAATGTGGATCTCAAATGCAGGTTTCTGTAGTGTGATGATCGTTTTTGCTCGGATTGAGAGCGATAAAAATATTACGGGATTTATTGTAGAATATAATGGCGATGCTCCAAACGGCATCACTTTAGGAGAAGAAGAACACAAATTAGGAATTCGTGCATCCTCTACACGTCAGGTGTTTTTTAATGATACTGTTGTTCCGGTTGAAAATATGTTAGCAGGGCGTGGCGAAGGCTTTAAAATCGCTATGAACTCTCTAAATGTTGGGCGTATCAAACTCGCAGCAGCTTGTTTAGATTCTCAACGTCGAATTTTAAATACAGCGGTTAATTATGCAAAGGAACGAAAGCAATTTAAAACAGCGATTGCTGATTTTGGAGCCATTAAAGTAAAATTAGCCGAGATGGCTTCGAGTGCTTATGCAGGGGAATCTGCAACCTACAGGGCTGCAAAAGACATCGAGGATCGTATTGCATTGCGTGAAGCTGCAGGAAATACCCATCAAGAGGCAGAACTAAAAGGCGTCGAAGAATATGCTATTGAATGTTCTATATTGAAAGTGGCCGTTTCAGAAGATGTTCAAAATTGTGCAGATGAGGGGATCCAAATCTTTGGTGGGATGGGCTTCTCCGAAGAAACCCCAATGGAGGCAGCCTGGAGAGATGCTAGAATTGCCCGAATTTATGAAGGAACAAATGAAATTAATAGAATGCTCTCTGTTGGAATGCTCGTTAAAAAAGCGATGAAGGGACATGTTGATTTACTGGGACCTGCTTCAAAAGTTCAGGAAGATCTCATGGGAATTCCTTCGTTTGAAACTCCTGATTATTCTGAGTTGTTTTCAGAAGAGAAAGAAATGATTAAGAAATTAAAAAAAGTCTTCTTAATGGTTGCCGGTGGAGCTGTTCAAAAATACGGTCCTCAATTAGAAGATCATCAGCAGTTACTAATTGCTGCAGCTGATATCTTAATTGAAATTTATATGGCAGAATCCGCAATTCTAAGAACAGAGAAAAATGCCAAACGCACAAGTGAAAAAGAACAGTCTGCACAGATAGCTATGGCTAAGCTATACCTGTACCATGCTGTAGATATTGTTGAAGAAAAAGGAAAAGAGAGTATTATTTCTTTTGCAGAAGGCGACGAACAACGCATGATGCTAATGGGACTTAAACGATTTACAAAATACACGAACTATCCTGATATCGTAGATTTACGGATTGAAATTGCTGAAAAAGTAAAAGAAGAAAATAGCTATTGTTTTTAACTATTACGGATATATTTACATAAAAAAACACCTCTAAATGAGGTGTTTTTTTATCTTCATATTTAATAATTAGCAGCTGAAAAAGACTAACTTTATAAAAAATTCTATTCATGAAAATAGATACGCTTTTCATAGTTGTATGTTTGGTTTTAGTAAGCTCTACTGCCAAAGCGCAACTATTTGTCAATAAAGGGCAAGTGTTTACGCATCAAGATACTTTGAGGGGAAGTATTACTCCCCAAAGAGCCTGGTGGGACTTAAATTATTATCATTTAGATATTTCAGTCGATCCAAAAACAAAAACAATACGAGGAAAAAATACAATTCGATATACCATACTTGAACCAAACCAATCGCTACAAATTGATTTGCAGCCCCCTATGAAGCTCACTAGAGCAATTCAAGATGGTAAGGAGTTAAGTATAATCTCCGATGGAAACGCCCACTTTATAAATTTAATAACACCACAGCTCGCTGTTGGAAGCATTCAACAGATTGAAGTTTATTATGAAGGACAGCCACAAGAAGCGGTCAATGCGCCATGGGACGGGGGTATTTCGTGGAAAAAAGATGAAAACGGAACTGATTTTATAGCCTCATCTTGTCAAGGATTAGGAGCAAGTGTGTGGTGGCCCAACAAGGATCATATGTACGACGAAGTCGACAGCATGAAAATTAGCGTGAATGTTCCAAAACATTTGATGAATATTTCCAACGGACGCCTTCAATCAGTTGAAGAAAAAGAAGATGAAACAACCACCTATCATTGGACGGTCAAAAATCCAATTAACAATTATGGAGTTAATATTAATATTGGTGATTATGTTCATTTTTCAGAAGTTTACAAAGGAGAAAAAGGAAATCTAGATATGGATTACTATGTTTTAAGAAGCCATCTAGAAAAAGCAAAAATTCATTTTAGAGATGCTCCAAAAATGATGAAGGCCTTTGAATATTGGTTCGGCCCCTACCCTTTTTACGAGGATAGCTTTAAATTGGTAGAAGCGCCTTATTTGGGTATGGAACATCAAAGCTCTGTGACCTATGGCAATCAATTTAAAAAAGGATATTTAGGACGGGATTTATCTGGTACGGGTTGGGGACTCAAATTTGATTTTATTATCATTCATGAATCCGGTCATGAATGGTTTGCCAATAATATTACTTATAAGGATGCGGCGGATATGTGGATTCATGAAGGCTTTACTTCTTATTCGGAAAATATATTTTTAGATTATTATTATGGAACCAAAGCGTCTGCTGAATATGTAATCGGGACGAGATCTAATATCCAAAACGACAAAGCTATTATTGGAACCTATGATGTAAATTCAGAAGGGTCTTCAGATATGTATTACAAGGGATCTAATATGCTTCACACCTTACGTCAACTTATAAAAGATGATGAAAAGTGGCGAAAAATTTTAAGAGGCCTAAACACTCACTTTTACCACCAAACGGTTAGCACCCAAGAAATTGAAGCCTATATAAGTGAACGGTCTGGGTTGGATTTAACTGCTTTTTTTAACCAATACCTACGTGATGTTCGAATTCCTTGCTTAGAATATCGCATTTTAAAAAACACATTGAGGTACCGCTGGACCCAAGTAGTTGAGGGATTTAAAATGCCCGTTGAGCTAGTGGGTGATACTAAAAAAGAATGGCTATATCCAACTACAGACTGGCAAGAAACCTCTCTAAATTCCACTACACTAAAAGTAGACAGCGATTACTATATAACCCAAAAACAGCTAAAATAAAGTGTGAAAAGAGGGTTTAAATTTGACCATGTTTTTTTTATAACAAATGGAAAAACTTCAACTAAAAATAGCGTCTTTTGAAATCAATTCTTTTTAAACTCTAAAATAATTTGATATAAATAAATAGAGATCTTTTGGAGTTGTTGAAAATATTTTAACTAATTTTATGGGAAGATAAATTAAAACTATAATGAAGAACATAATTCTATTAATTACCCTTTGCATAAGCGTCTTTACATGCAAAAAAAAGATAAAGGAAAAAGAAACGCAAATTGTAAATATCGAGCTCAGTCCAAAAAATGACAGCCAGGTATTTGGAAAAGCTAAGTTTACTGAAACTAAAGGGGTTGTACTAATGTCGGCTATTATTGTAGGTCTATCGGAAGGTACACATGCCATTCATATACACGAAAAAAGCGATTGCTCCTCCGAGGATGGTAAATCAACTGGGGGCCACTGGAATCCAACAGCTCAACCTCACGGAAAATGGGGAGCCAAGACGGGGTATCACAAAGGAGATATTGGAAATTTCAATGTCAAAAGCTCAGAGGATAAAACAAAGATTGAATTTAAAAGTGACCAATGGTGTATAGGCTGTGGGGATGTGAATAAAGATATTCTAGGGAAGGCGGTCATAGTACACCAAGGCGTCGATGATTTCACCTCTCAACCTTCAGGCGCAGCGGGTAGCCGCGTAAGTTGTGGAGGTATTATAAAATAATATAAGCTTATTTTATACAACACTACTTAATCAAGTGGTAATTTAGTTTTACATTAAAGTGTTACAAAATGAACCCATCAGGCAGAGGTTGGATTACTAAACTTTTAAAACTAATTAAAACAGCTCACGAAAATGAAGTTGATTCATTAGCTGTTTTATATCCAAAAATAAGAGCAGCTGGCTTTTTATATGGAAGTAATGTTGGTATAATAAATTACATTAAAGACAATACAGATTATACAAAAGAAGAACGCTGCAAAATTAATTTATTAATCGCTTTTTATGCAGTTTATAAAAATTCCAAATCAGAAGATTCTTTTGAAATTAGTTTAATTAATTTTTATAAAGAAATTAAGTTTTATGAATCACGCTTAATTAACCGCATACTAGGCGACAATCTAGAGTCCATCCTCCACAAGAGAATTCACATTGATAATAATATTCTCACAAAAAACTTTAGCTTTTTTGTAACAAATGCCCTACTATTTATCGATGTATTAGCCTTTAAGTTTTTTCTAGACAACAAAACAAAGACCGTAGTCTATTTAAAACATTGTGAAAGTTTGGTGCAAACCTTAGTTATAGGTGCCTTGAATTCGAAATCAAATAAGACATCTTATGACCACAGTTTAATAAAACTCTTGGAAACCTCACTTCGATTTAATAAGCGATCGTCTCAAAACTACAAGACCATCATTGATACCCTTGGATCGAAATTAGAAGCTAATTATTATTTAGATTTAGCATGTATGACGGCTTGGAGTGATTTAAAATTTGAGTCTAATGAACATGATTTTTTAAATAAACTAGGAAACGATTTAAAGCTACCAAAGACAAAAATTGAGCAATCAATAAACGCAGTACAAGAGTTTTACAATATTCATAAAAACAAAATAGCACTCTTCAATTCTAAAAATATAGCACATAGTTTTTATGATAACTCTAGCTTGGTTGTACGTAAACTTATTTCAAGAAATAGCAAGCGCTTGTACAAAGAACTCAAAGAAAGTAAAGAATTGGTACTGTTGATTTCTCAATCAACGCATAGAGACCTCAGTGAACAAGAGCAAAAACAAATGCAAGACCAGTTGTTAGATTTGTTAAAATCTGTACCAAGTTTAGCTATTTTCATGTTGCCTGGAGGGGCTATTTTACTGCCTTTATTTGTAAAGTTTATTCCAAAACTACTGCCTTCTGCATTTGATGAAAATAGAATTAATGACTAACTGATAAAGCACTACCTTTGAAAGATGGGATTAAACAACAATGATATTTTCAAAAAACTTAGAGTCGCTCATAAATTAAGAGACGATGATATTGTAAAAATTTGCAGTTTAAAAGATTTTAAAATCTCTAAAAGTGAACTAAATGCTATTTTCAGAAATGAAAATCATCCAAAATATATGGAGTGTGGAGATCAATTTTTAAGAAACTTTTTGGATGGACTCATTATTCACTTAAGAGGACCTATGCCTGCCAAAGTTTCAAAAAATAGTGATAAAAAATAACACTTACACTGAAGATATTGGACCTTAGCGTTTTAAGATGATAGTTGATTTCTCCAAAAGAAAAATTAACCCTAATGGCCGGTCGATAACGTGTTCACAGCCAATACTTTTTTAGAGCATCAAAAGCGTTAATTTAGATCTAAACTTATTGTGTATACCCTATGCCAAAATTAATTGGTATTCAAAATTATTGCGAACAAACTGTTTAAAAAATAAATAATTAATAGTGTAACAATTTACAAAATCACACCACTAACCTTATAAAAAGATAACAAATTTTGAAATCAGCATCGGAAAATAACTTTGTAATGCTTTTACAGAAGCATCAAAATATTATACATAAAATATGTAGAATATACACTTCTGATCCGGATGCACACAATGATTTATTTCAGGAGATATCCATACAGTTATGGAAAGCCTATCCCAAGTTTAGAGGGGAGTCAAAATTTAGTACTTGGATGTATAGGGTAGGATTAAACACTGCTATTACGCTGTATCGAAAGTCATTGCGTCATATTAAAAGTCAACGAATTGAATCTGTTTCCTATAAATTAACAGATGAAGCCTATGATGACACAAATGATGAACAACTCAAATTAATATATGCTGCAGTGCGAAAACTAAACGATATAGATAAAGGAATCGTTTTTTTGTATTTAGAAAATAAAAACTATAAAGAAATTAGTGAAACACTGGGGATTAGCGAGGTCAATGCCCGCGTTCGTATGAACCGTATAAAAACAAAATTAAAAACTCAATTAAATGCTTAATTATGGATGAATTAGAGCTCTTAAAAAAAGATTGGGAAAAGTCGACAAAAAACTATCCAAATCTGAACAAACAACAACTTTGCAACTTAATTCACAAACGATCGTCATCAATTGTAAAATGGATATTTATTATTAGTGTGTTGGAATTTAGCTTTTGGACACTCTGCAATTTAATGTCTGATTTAGAAAAGGCGAAAAAACAATTTGAATCCTACAATGTAGAGTCTATATTTTATCCAATGGTTATAATTGGATATATAGTGATATTTTATTTCATGTATTTATTTTATAAAAACTACAGAAATATATCAACGACAGAAAACATAAAAACCTTAATGGAACGTATCATAAAAACACGACAAACAGTCAAGTACTATGTTATATTCAATCTTATTTTTATGTGTAGTGCTATTATATTAGGCGTCTTTTTGGAGGTTACTAATAACCCTGAAGTTCTATTACAAGTTGCAGAGACAGAAGCCAAAGGTGCAAATGGGATTTATATATTTTATTTCATTATAGTGTTGTGCACAGTCATAGCATTGTTCATAATGACGGCAGTTTTAATAGGATTCTATTATCTAATTTATGGACTCTTATTAAAACGGTTAAAATCAAATTATAAAGATCTCAAGAAATTAGAGGCTATAAATTAAGACTACCAATCGCGTTGTTTGTTAAGGGATTCATTTTCTAAAAGCACCTCTTTGGTGAGGACTTTCAAAAATGAAGGGTGCTGTTCAATCGCGTATTCAATTTTTTCAACAATTTGATCAATTGTTTCGACCTCATAATCAATTTCTAAAGGAGCTTTAATTTCCATGGATTGAAGGATGTTTTTCTTCTTTATACGGATGCCTTTTTTATCAAATGAACGTCGAAAACCATCTATTACAATCGGAACCACTAAAGGCTTATAGTGTTTGATAATATGTGCAGTACCTTTGCGAATCGGCTTAAAAGGAGTTGTTGTCCCTTGGGGAAACGTAATAACCCATCCATCATTAAGCGCTTTATTTATGTTTGAAATATCACTCATTTTAACCTGTCGGTTGACATTTTCTCCTGCAGACCTCCAGGTGCGCTCGATACTTATGGATCCTGCATAAGCAAATAGTTTAGGCAATAATCCTGATTTCATTGTTTCTTTCGCAGCGACATAATAAATATTAAGCTTGGGGTTCCATAAATAACCAACATTTTTAATATTATCATCTCGCCCACTTAAGGCCGCATTAAATACATGAAACATCGCAACAACATCGGCAAAATACGTTTGGTGATTAGAGATAAACAAAACGTTTGTATCGGGTAAATTTCTTAAGATATCTGAACCTTCAATTTGAAGTTCATTAAAGCCTCGATAACGTCGGTGGCTTAAGGCTCCTAAAATACGAATGATCCATTTTTTGAGAACTAAAGATTGGCCAAATATATTTTTTTTAAATAAGAACATTATAGATTTTTAAATTGGTTTTGCAAACCTAAGCTATTTTTTTAAAACTTGATTTAAGATGGTTTTAATTTCTATTAAAACCATTGCTGTAGCTCCCCATACAATATGTCCATTAAATTTAAAGGCTGGTACTAAATGGGATAGACCCTTGGAATCTCTTACCTCTGAGGTCACTTCAAAATTATCATTTAAGAAGTCAGAAACTGCCACTACAACCACTGCATCAACTTCACTAACTTGTAATTGGAAGCTCAATCTGCTAGGTGAAATGCCTAAAAAAGGGTGAACTCGAAAATTACTTACAGGAATATAAATTGAAGATAACTCTCTCAAAACTGTTATTTTATCAGCCGAGACGCCAATTTCTTCCCAAGTTTCACGCAAGGCTGTTGCTTGCAGAGACTCATCTTCAGCTTCAGGTTTACCTCCAGGAAAACCAACTTGTGCCGAATGTATGCCTTCATAAACCTTTCTTAAAATTAGCACTAAATTTGTGTCTCCTTCTTTGTTGCGGTAAAACAACGCAAGTACGGCTGCTAGCTTTTCAGAGTTGCGTTTTTTTTTATAACGTTCAAGCTGATCTTTTCGAAATGAAGGCGCCATTTTTAGCTGGGCTTCGAGACCTGGTAAGCTAAGATTATTTATTTCTGGGATTACTTTTTCAAATGCGTTAAATCTCATATATTGAAAATAAATTAATAAAAACGATGCGACTATTAACTGCTTTATTAATATGTGTAGCTTTATTGTGTTGTCAAGATAGGAAATCTAGGGTGATTACTAATGACCTTAAGAAAAGTATAACTAAGTCTGTGAAAAAAAAGGAGCCTTCTGTAAAAAAAGAAAAAGATTTTCTAATAACGGATGCTAATGTTATGGAATTTCTGCTAGACTTTGGTGAAAAAAATAAAGAAACTTTAGTTAGAATAACCACTGATTTTGGAACTATTGAAATAAAGTTATTTAAAAACACCAAGTTTCACCGCTCTAACTTTATATACCTAACTAAAAAAAAATATTTCGATAATACTCAGTTTTATAGAGTGATTTCCAACTTTGTAATCCAAGGTGGGAATAGTGATGATCGGATAACTTTAAAAAAACGTCAAAATATTGGCAGATACTTACTTCCAAATGACTATAACAAAGGCTATAAGCATGAGCGGGGAATGGTGAGTATGCCAAGTAAAAACATAGATAACCCCTACAAAAAGGCCTCTCCATTTGAGTTTTTTATTGTTCAAAAACAGGGTGGAGCTCATCATTTAAATGGAGACTACACCATTTTTGGCACTGTTGTAAAGGGGATGAATACAGTCGATACAATTGCAGCAGTTCCTACAGACAAATCAGATTGGCCACTTCAAAATGTAGTCATCAAAAAAATTGAAGTTATAAAGTAGTTGCAAAGCTATTTTAAGTAAATTGTAAAAATATACCCTAAAACACTAAAGTCATGAAAATTAAGTGCAATAGTACCCTGGTTAAACATATCTTATTAGCAACTGTTATACTTTTTACTGCTTGTAAAAGAGACCGCAATTATACAAATATTCTATTACAAGGATGGGAGGGCCCTTACGGAGGGGTACCAGCGTTCGATAAAATGGATGTCAAGGACATTCAAGCGGCTGTTGAAAAAGGGATGGAACTCAATCTATCTGAAATTGAAGCGATCGCAAATTCAACTGAAGTGCCAAGCTTTGAAAATACCATAGAAGCTATGGAGCGCTCCGGAGCAGAATTGGACCGTGTTTTTACGTATTATGGAATTATGAGCAGTAATGTTTCATCCCCTGAGTTTAGAGAAATTCAAGCTAAGTTAGCTCCAAAACTATCTGTATTTACTTCTAAAATTAGTCAAAATAAAGCGTTATTTAGTAGAATTAAATCAATTTATGAGGCCTCATTAATAAGGCCTTTAGCAGCTGACAAACAGCGAGTCATAGCACTTACTTACAAGAGTTTTGCCATGAGTGGTGCAGCCTTAGATGAAGAAAAAAAATCTAGATATGCAGCTATCGACAAAGAATTATCTAAACTCTACAATACCTTTTCCGACAATGTACTTCACGACGAAGAAAACTACGTCACTTACCTAAAAGAAACGCAGTTGGCTGGCCTATCTGAAGGCTTTATAAAATCGGCGGCTGCTGTTGCAAGTGAAAAAGGAAAAGAGGGTCTCTATGCAATTACAAATACACGTTCTTCCATGGATCCGTTTCTTACCTATTCAAAAAATAGAGACTTAAGAAAAGTCGTGTGGACTAACTATTATTCTAGAGGGGACAATGGAGACGAATACGATAATAAAAATATTATAGCTGATATTTTAAAACTACGCCGTGAACGCGTTGAGTTATTAGGCCATAAAAATTATGCTGAATGGCGTTTACAAGATCGAATGGCAAAAACACCAGAAAATGCCTTGGCACTCATGGAAGCGGTTTGGCCTGCATCCATAGCCAGAGTTCAAGAAGAAGTTGCTGATATGCAATCAGTGGCTGATGCTATGGGAGATGCCCTAACAATTGCGCCATGGGACTATCGGTACTATGCTGAAAAAGTGCGAGTGGCTAAATATGATTTGAACAGCGATGAAGTCAAACAATACCTACAACTTGACAAATTGAGAGCTGCCATGTTTTACGTAGCTGGTCGCTTATTTAATTATAACTTTAGTCCAGTGCCTGAAGGAAGTGTTTCAGTATTTAACGAAGATGTAAAAGTGTGGGAGGTCACTGACAAAGACTCTGGAGTTCATATTGGCCTTTGGTACCTAGATCCTTATGCCCGACGAGGTAAAAGATCTGGTGCTTGGGCTACAACTTACAGAAGCCACACAAGCTTTGATGGAAAAAAGACTGTACTAGCCTCCAATAATTCAAATTTTGTTAAGCCTGCGGCTGGAGAAGCGCTATTAGTGTCCTGGGACGATGCTACCACCTTTTTTCATGAATTTGGGCATGCACTGCATTTCTTTTCTTCTAATGTCAAATACCCTACACTAAATGGAGGCGTTAGAGATTACACTGAATTTCAATCGCAACTCTTAGAACGCTGGCTCTCTACCGACGAAGTTATCAATCAGTTTCTCGTACATTACAAAACAGGCGCTAGCATTCCCAAAGAACTTGTAATGAAAATAAAAAAGGCAGCGACTTTTAACCAAGGGTTTAAAACTACAGAGTATTTGGCCTCTGCACTAATGGACATGAAACTTCACCTTGCAAATCCTGAAGGAATTGATATTGCCGCTTTTGAAAAGGAGACTTTGAAAGCCCTTAAAATGCCTTCTGAGCTTCCAATGCGACATCGAACCCCTCATTTTGGACATGTGTTTTCTGGTGAAGGCTATGCCACTGCTTACTACGGCTATATGTGGGCAGATGTATTAACTGCGGATGCTTCAGAAGCATTTCAAGAAGCAGCTGGTGGATATTATGACTCTGAGGTTGCTAAACGCTTAGTTAAGTATTTATTTGAGCCTAGAAACTCTTTAGACCCATCTGAAGCCTACCGTATATTTAGAGGGAGAGATGCTGAAATTGAAGCCCTAATGCGGGACCGTGGGTTTCCTGTAAATTAGATAAAAACAGAGCTCATTCGTAAAGCGCGTTGGATCTAATATGGTTTTATGATTAACTTAAAGTGAAAAACTATCAAAATAGACTGCTTTAATAGTTTTTATTTATAGCTTTGTGTTAATATTCAAATTATGACCATTACTCAACTCCATTACGTATTAGCTGTTGCTGAACATCAAAACTTCACAAAAGCAGCTGAAAAGTGCTTTGTCACCCAGCCGACTTTAAGTATGCAAATTCAAAAACTTGAGGACCAACTCGGCATACAAATTTTTGATCGCAGTAAAAAACCGATTGAGCTTACAGAGGTGGGAAGAAAAATTGTTAATCAAGCAAAAAACATTGTAAATGAAGCCGAACGCATTAGTGATATTGTAGATCAACAAAAAGGATTTATTGGGGGTGAATTCCGCTTGGGAATTATTCCAACCGTCATGCCTACACTTCTCCCGATGTTTTTAAAAACCTTTATCAAACGCTTTCCCAAGGTGAAATTGAAAATTGAAGAACTTACTACAGAAGAAATTATACAGCGGATCAATGAGGGACACCTGGATGCAGCTATTGCTGCCACTCCTTTAAAAAATGACCTTATAAAAGAACGGGTTCTATTTTACGAGCCTTTTGTTGGCTACGTTCCTAAAGATCACAGATTGGCTGCAAATTTAAAGTTGGAAGTGTCAGATTTAGATATTGACGAAATGCTACTGCTTGAAGACGGACATTGCTTTAGAGACGGTGTTATAAATTTATGCAAGGCACTAAAAACTCAAGATACCGATGAATTTCAATTGGAAAGTGGCAGTATAGAAATGCTCGTTAAGCTTGCAAACGAAGGGATGGGAATGACCCTTCTACCCTATTTAAATACTTTAGATCTGAAACAAGCCGAAGAAGAAAATTTAAGGTTCTTTAACGAGCCCTCTCCTGCTAGAGAAGTTAGTCTAATTTACCATAAAAGTGAACTTAAAATACAAATAACAGATGCTCTTCACAGTATTATTTCAGGGGTCATAAGAGGGGCCATTGCCTTTCAAAATGTACAAATAATAAGTCCTGTTGTGAAATAAAAAGAGCAGTCTTTCGACTGCTCTTATAGTTTATATCTTAACTAAAGACTAATTTAAATAAACCATACATTGTTTTAAATCAGGATTCGCACGAATCAGTCTTTGAATGAATACTTTTAATTCTTCAATTTCATAAGGAAGTAACCTTTGAATCGCTTTTTTGACCTCTTTGCTAAACAAGTTGGAATCGAAGCTGACTTTATTTAGTATAGTTTTAGTATACTCAAACATTGCTCTTGACATTTTAGAATAATTTAAAATTAATAAAAAGTAGCGTTTTAAATAGGCAATGAATTAACGGTTATTGTATAAAACTAATTAATTTGATAGATGCAAATATAAACTTTAACAATATCTTCTGATTTATTTATGATTTCAATTTGATGGACCATTCAAAATCAAAAGAAGATACTTGAGCTCCGTCAGCATCTATTCCATATGAAGTTAAAATGAAACGCTGACCTTCTCCAGTTGCAATTGCTTTTTGAATTGCAGCATCTACTGCAGCGCCTTGGTCGCATGAAAAACGAATCAGTCCTTTTGCTTTTTTTGTAAAGGAAGCTTTATTATTGATCACTAACATTGATATAGGCCTATTAGTCGCCTTAATTTTTACCATAAGCAAAGCGCCTGTCGACAGTTCTGCAGCCATGCCTTGAACAGCCCAGAACATTGATCTGAAAGGGTTTTGGTTGATCCAACGGTGTTTTACCACTACAAGACATTTTTGATCGTTAAGGACTCGAGTTCTAACCCCTGTTAAAAAGGCTGATGGAAGCTTGAATGCTAAAACTAAATTAAATTTTAAAAGCTTAAAATTCATTGTATTGTAAATTTTAGAGCTAATATAGTAATTAATTCAGAGCTTGTTTATCTGTTTTTTAGGGCTATTTTATAATTTGATTTAGTGAAGACACTTGATGTAAATAAAATAAATTTAGGATTAGTTAGTGCACATCAACAAACAACAAAACTCAAATAAAAAAAACAATAAGGTATAGCCTATAGCGTTGTATTAGAAGAGTACCGACTCTATAAGGGTTACTATTATTTTATAACTACTTATAAAAACACTTTCTCAAGCTGTTTTTAAATAAGTTTATAGGAATTGAGTACTTAAAAACCAAAACGAATCTAGTGATGTAAGTCATAGAGCTGGCCTGTAATTAGTGCTGAGGTTAAAAGCCGTAAATATTCCAATATTAACTCAAGGCTAAAAAATGCTTGTTTGATACGCTTTAAAAAAAATAATGGTATATTAAAATAAAAAAACAAACGTATTTTATGGAATCGAAATATTCGAAAATTTATACTGGTAATTTTATAATTGTTCAGCGCATTGTCCATAACTTAGAAAAAAAAGGAATTGCGCCCATTGTAAAAGACGAAACGGAATCAGCACGACTTGCTGGTTTTGGCAGCTCTGTTTACGGTTTGCAGGAAGTCTATGTAAACGCTAGTGAAAAAACAATCGCAGAATCAATTGTTAGCGCTTTATTATCTGAACTCTAGAATAAATAACTGTATTTAAAAATTAAAAGGACACATTTATTATAAAGATTGTATTTTAGTGGAACGCTATCCAATTTTATTAAAATGAAAACTATTTTTTTTTACATAAGTCTCCTCTTTTTTTTTATTGGCTTTGGCCAAGCTGTAAATGTTCCGGTAGACACCTTAATTATTACAACCCACTCTGCCACTGTTAAGGGCGTAGAGTTTGAGTATACAGCAGAAACCGGAATGCAGCCTGTTTGGAATAAAGAAGGTAATCCTATTGCAAGTTTATTTTACACCTATTACAGGCGTAACAACATAAAAAATAGAGCTCAAAGGCCTTTAATTATTTCTTTTAATGGCGGTCCTGGTTCTGCATCGGTTTGGATGCATATTGCCTATACGGGACCTCGTGTATTAAATGTAGACTCTGAAGGGTACCCTATACAGCCCTATGGCTTTAAAAACAATCCAAACTCTATACTAGACGTCGCTGACATTGTTTTTGTGAATCCCGTAAACACCGCCTATTCGAGAATGCTGCCAGACATCGAAGGAACTCTCCCAAAACCTGAACAGTTTTTTGGAATTAATGAAGATATTGCTTATTTGGCTGCATGGATTAACAGCTTTGTAAGTCGAAAAAATAGATGGGAATCCCCAAAATATATCATTGGTGAAAGCTATGGAGGAACACGCGTAATGGGCTTGTCTTTGGAATTACAGGAAAATCAATGGATGTATTTAAATGGGGTTATTTTAGTCTCCCCTGCTGATTATAAAACACTGGGTGTTGGCGGACCTGTTTCTTCTGCATTAAATCTCCCCTATTACACAGCTACATCTTGGTATCACAAGCAATTGCCTGAAGAGCTCCAAGAAAAGGATTTATTAGATGTCTTAGCCGAAGCGGAAGCATTTACCCTCAACACGCTGCTGCCTGCCTTGGCTAAGGGCGGCTTTATTGATGCGGTAGAAAAAAGTAAGGTTAGTGAAAAAATGGCGTATTATTCTGGACTAAGTCAAAAAGTGATTTTACAACACAACCTGGATGTTCCAAATTCCTTTTATTGGAAAGAATTATTACGTGACAAAACAGGACAAACCATTGGGAGATTAGATTCCCGCTACTTGGGAATTGACAAAAAAGAATCTGGAGATCGTCCTGACTACAGCGCGGAACTAAGTTCATGGCTCCACGCATTCACTCCTGCTATAAATCATTATATTAAAAGTGAATTAGGCTTTGAAACAGATTTAAAATACAATATGTTCGGCCCAGTACAGCCTTGGAATAATGAGGGAGATAACACCCGGGATAATCTTCGTTTAGCAATGGCTCAAAATCCATATCTTAAAGTGTTAAATCAATCGGGGTATTACGATGGAGCAACTACTTATTTCAATGCAAAATATACACTATCTCAAATAGATCCCAGCGGAAAAATGAAAGATCGTTTTACGTTTAAAGGCTACAGAAGCGGACATATGATGTATCTACGCGCTGAGGACTTGATAAAAGCTAACGACGATTTAAGACAATTTCTTAAGTACTCAGCAACAAAAGGAAACCCAGCAAAATACTAATGCACACTCCACTAGTAAGCATTTTAATTCCTTTCAAAAATACCGCTAGTTTTCTGGAGGATTGCTTGGAATCGATTTTGCAACAAACACTTCTAAACTGGGAATTACTTATTGTGGATGATGGATCAACAGACAACAGTTGGTCAATTGTGCAATCATATGCTGAAAGCGATTCAAGAATACACTTATTGAGTAACAATGGAAAAGGCATTATAGAAGCCTTAAAAACGGCCTATTCACAAGCAAAAGGAACTTTTGTGACGCGGATGGACAGTGATGATATTATGAGTACAAATAAGTTGCAACTAATGCAAGAATCACTTCAATTAAAGGGAAAAGGCTATATAGCCCTAGGACATGTGAGTTACTTTTCAAAAGCCGGTATTGGAGCGGGCTACAAACGTTATGAAACTTGGCTAAATTCCTTGACAAGTTCCGGAACTAACTTTGCTGAACTCTATAAAGAATGTGTAATACCGTCTCCCTGTTGGATGGTTTATATGACTGACTTGGAGCGCTGTGGTGGTTTCTTTAATGACCGCTATCCCGAGGACTACGACTTGGCATTTCGATTTTATAAACAAGGTCTAAAATGCATTCCATCGAATGAGGTTTTACACCACTGGCGTGATTATGTACACAGAACATCTCGAGTCGACGCCCATTATGCAGAAAATTCTTTTTTAGATTTGAAAATCAGCTACTTTATAGAACTCTCATATCAAAAAGAAAAAGAATTAATTATTTGGGGCGCCGGGACTAAGGGAAAAAAAATTGCACAGCTGCTTATCGAACAAAACATCCCATTTGATTGGATTTGTGATAATCCAAAAAAAATAGGAAAAACAATCTATAATCAAATTTTAAAACCAATTGAACACCTTCAAACACTTAAGCAGCCTCAGTGTATTATATCCGTAGCAAATGTAAAGGCTCAAATAGACATAAAAAAACATTTAAAATCTCTAGAAATGAAGCCCATGAGCGATTATTTCTTTTTCTGTTAAACGAATCAACATTTAGTTTTATATATTTGACAACTCAATACATCAGATGCAGTTTTTATACCCAGAATTTTTCTACGCACTACCCGCACTTCTGATTCCTATTTTCATTCATTTATTTCAACTTAGGCGCTTTAAAATTCAGGCATTTACAAATGTTGCCTTACTGCAAAAAATACGCTTCCAGACTCGCAAAAGTTCACGTATAAAGAAGTGGCTTATCTTATTGATACGGCTCTTGGCTATTGGCTGCATAATTACAGTGTTTAGCCAGCCGTTTTTTTCTAATCAAAAAGAAATGAACGCCTCTGTTGAAACCGTTATCTATCTAGACAATTCTTTTAGCATGCAAGCCCTAGGATCAGATGGTACACTGTTTAAAAGGGCCGTTCAAGACCTCATTAGTGGAATTGACGAATCGGAAAAAATTAGTGTGTTTACAAATGATCACACTTATAAAAACACCACATTAAAAGACTTTAAAAACAAATTACTTGAAACCGATTACAGTCAAAGACAACTGACATTAAACAATGTGATCTTAAAAAGTAAATCTCTTTTTTCGAAATCTAAAGTTAGTCCAAAAAATCTTGTTTTAGTCTCGGACTTTCAGAAAACTGGCCCAACTCTATCAACTGAAATAGACACTGCATTTCGTCTTGTTTTAGTGCCTTTAAAGCCTCTAAACAACGCTAATATCTCTATAGATGCCGTATCAGTTGAGCCCTCCTTGAACTCAAATTATAAATTAAATATCACTGCCAAAACAACGAATAAAAAAAAGGATAGTATTTCGATAACACTCTTTGAAGGAAATAAAATAGTTGGCAAATCAATTTTGGAAAAGTCCAAAAACTACAAAACTTCCTTTTTACTTCAAAAAAAGGAAGGATTTAAAGGCAAATTATCGATTAAAGACAGCCAAATATACTACGATGACCACTTTTATTTTAACATCCCGAAAACTACTAAAATAGCCGTTCTTTCTATAAATGAAAATTCAAGTTCTGAGTTTTTAAAGAAATTATATTCTGAAGATGAATTTATATTTCAAAGCCAAGATTTAAAGACATTAAATTACGGCCTAATTAAAAACAAAAATTTAATTATTTTAAATGGCCTAAGTACTGTTTCAGTCGCATTAAAAAACAGTTTGAATGATTTTATGAGCAATGGAGGTATTGTTTTAATGATTCCTAGTAGTAGCGGAAATTTAAATTCTTACAATCAACTGATAAGTACACAAACTAAACACCAGTTCAATACTCTTAAAGTTCAGGACAAAAGCATTACTGGGATTGAATTTAATCATCCGGTTTTTAAAGATGTTTTTAAATCCAAAGTGACAAATTTTCAATACCCAAAGGTGAAAAGCTACTATCCGCTAACAGCCGCCAGTAATAATGTGTTGTCATTTGAAAATAAAGAAGCTTTTTTATCTCAATTTAATGCACTGTTTGTATTCACTGCAGCCATAGATGTGAGCAACTCAAACTTTACAAACTCTGCGCTCATTGTTCCAACACTTTACAATATTGGGAGGCTAAGCTTAAAAGGGCTTCCCCTTCACTACTGGCTTGGAGAAAAAAACACCTTTGATATTAACCTGGCCATGCAAAAGGACCGCATACTAAAACTAAGTCGTGATGGCCAAGACTTTATTCCGATTCAAACAAATTTTAACTCTAAAGTTAGAGTGACTACATCAGATTTAATACTTAAACCTGGCCACTATGCGGTCGTAAAAAACAACGATACACTAACACATATTAGCTATAACTTTAATCGAAAAGAAAGTTATCTTAGTTATTATGACCCCTCTAAAATCAAAGGAGGAGATTTAAATTATTCACTTAGTGAATTACTTAAATCTATAAATTCTGAGTCGAATGTAACGTGGTTATGGAAATGGTTTGCTATTTTTGCATTAATATTATTAGCTATTGAAATGCTCATCTTAAAATATTTTAAATGAACGTACTTATAAAATCAGCTACCATTCTTGATGAAAAAAGTGATTTCCACAATCAAACTCAAGACATATTAGTTGAAAACGGTTTCATCACTAAAATTGCTAAATCCTTAAAAAATCCAAATAAATATCCTGTCATACAATTGGACAACCTTCATGTGTCTAAGGGATGGTTTGACAGCAGTGTCTGTTTTGGTGAGCCTGGTTTTGAAGAACGCGAAACCATATCAAATGGACTGAAAGTTGCTGCAGCGTCTGGATTTACAGACATAGCACTAAATTCTAACACATATCCAGTCATAGATTCTCATTCAGCTATTTCATTTGTAATTTCAAAATCTTTAAATGCCTCCACTAAACTTCACCCTATAGGGGCCTTGTCAAAAGACAGTAAAGGAATTGATCTTGCTGAATTATTTGATATGAAATCCGCAGGAAGTATTGCTTTTGGAGATTATAAAAAACCGATTCAAAATCCAAATTTACTTAAAATAGCCCTGCAATACGCCTCCAACTTTGAGGGCTTAGTGCAGTCATTTCCTCATGAGTTAAAGGTAGCAGAAAAAGGGGTTATGAACGAAAGTATAACAAGTACTAAACTAGGATTAAAGGGACTTCCCGCACTTGCTGAAGAATTACAAATAGTTCGCGACTTATTCATTCTTGAGTATACAGGGGGTAAACTACACATTCCTACGATTTCTACTCGAAAGTCTGTAGAATTAATCCGAGAGGCCAAATCAAAAAAACTAGATATAAGTTGTAGTGTCGCTATACACAACCTATTTTACACAGATGAAAGATTAACAGATTTTGATACGAATTTTAAAGTGACCCCTCCCTTGAGAACAGAGTCAGATTGCAAAGCGCTTGTTGAGGGGCTTAAAGATGGCACTATTGACATGGTAACATCGGATCATAACCCTATAAATATTGAGCATAAGAAAATAGAATTTGATTATGCCGAGAACGGTACTATTGGACTGGAAAGTGCTTTTGGAGCTTTAAATTCTCTGTTTTCTACCAAAAAAACAATTCAACTCCTCACAAAAGGAAAACAGCGGTTTGCCGTTACCGATTTACAAATTAAAGTGGGTAATCAAGCACAATTGAGCTTATTTGACCCCAGCAAGTCCTATTTTTTTGAGAATAAACACATTGTTTCAAAATCTAAGAATTCACTTTTTTTGGGTGAAAAATTAAAAGGAACAGTTTATGGAGTCATCGCTAACAACAACTCTTCATTAGCGATTTAATGTTAGACACTCAAGATATTAAAAACGGCAAAAGCTTGGCAATTATAAGTTATTTTTACCTTATTGGGGTTCTTATAGCCTACCTTATAAATACCGATAAAAAAAGTAAATTTGCTTATTTCCATTTCAGACAAAGTTTGGGCTTATGGCTTACCTTTAAGGGATTGGGCTATCCAATTGGATATTTTGACAATTGGCAAATCACCTTTTCTTTCTGGATCGCTTTTGGAGTTCTTTTCGTTTATGGATTTTTAACTGCGCTTTCAGAAAAAACAATTCCCATTCCGCTTCTTGGAAATCTGTATCAAAATGCATTTAAAAAAATCAAATAAATGAGCCATAAACTCCCTTTACACTACCTCACTAGACCTTCTTCACTAAAAGAAAACGCCCCTTTATTAGTGATGCTTCATGGCTATGGCAGTGATGAAAATGATTTGTTTTCTTTTGCAAATGAACTCCCTAAAGAACTGTTTATAATTTCACTTAAAGCCCCTTATCCACTGCAACCACATGGAAATGCTTGGTATGCAATTAATTTTGATGCGGAACAAAACAAATGGAATGATAACGATCAGGCAAGATCTTCTATGAAACTGCTCTTAGACTGTATTGAGAAAGCCTGTAACATATATCCAGTGGATAAAAATAATGTATCCCTGCTAGGCTTTAGCCAAGGGTGCATATTGGGAATGGCCACCGCTTTAAACCACCCCTCAAAGTTTAAAAATATTATTGGATTAAGTGGGTATTTGAATCATGACATCCTGCCTGACTCAATGGAAGTATTGGATTATTCAAAACTTAACTTTTACTGCTCCCACGGAACCGCTGATCAAGTCATTCCTGTAGAATGGGCACGACAAACCCCTGTTTTCCTGAAGACTCTAAACATAGTGCACAAATACAGTGAGTTTCCGGTTGGACACGGCCTAGCCCCTAAAAACTTCTTTGAACTAAGAGAGTGGATTTCAACTAAAATTTAGAAGTGTGATTACTTAAACAGCGCTGTTTACCTGCTCTAACTTTTCAATTTTAAGCTTAAACTTGTCGATATCTTTTTCGTATTTATCAATAATACTTTTGGAGTTTACATATTGAAATACATTGACTAAAACTGAGAATAATAGTAAGTAGAGTAAAATATTTTTTTTCATCTTTAAATGGTTATTTGTAATTGATCATAGGCAATTTTGACATTGTCAGGGAGGTTTTTCTCAATAGTATCATGAAATCCTAAGTGATGACTCACATGAGTGAGGAAAGCTTTTTTGGGCTTCACTAATTTTATAAATTCTAAAGCTTCTTCAAGATTAAAATGAGAGCTATGAGGTTCAATTCGAAGTGCATTCACCACCAATACATCTAAGTTCATAAGCTTTTTAGTTTCAACAGTTGAAATTGTTTTAGCATCGGTTACATAAGCAAAGTTTTCAATTCGATAGCCAAATATCGGAAGTTTGTTATGTAATACATTAATGGGAATAATCCGTTTGTATCCAATGCTAAAGGGTGAGCCAGAGAGTTGGTGGTCCTTTAAGGACAGTACCCCCGGATATTTATTTTCTGTTTTAAAAATATAATCAAAACGTTTATAGAGCGACTTCAACACCCGTTCATGGGCATAAATATCCAGTGTGCCTTGGCGGAAATAAAAAGGTCTCAGGTCATCTAAGCCTGCCGTGTGATCACTGTGTTCATGGGTAAAAAGCACAGCATTAATTTCTGTGCAATCCGTCCTTAACATCTGCTGTCTGAAATCTGGACCACAATCAATTAAAATCGTGAAATCAGACCATTCAATTAGTACCGAAACTCTGAGACGTTTATCTTTGGGATTATCACTGAGGCATACCGGGTGATTGCTTCCAATAATTGGAATACCTTGTGAAGTCCCGGTCCCTAAAAATGTTATTTTCAACACGTATTTAATTTCAACAAAAATAGTCTATTTTTTTTTGTAAACTTATTGAAAATGATACCTTTGTATATAAACAATTCCTTAAATCCGAAGATGGAAATAACCCTTAAAGGGGATGCTAAAATAGAAAGTATCCCATCACTAAAAGACAAAGCTTTAAGAATTAACCTAAACGAAAATATTTATGGGACTTTTGCTGAAATTGGAGCTGGGCAAGAAACAGTTCGGCAGTTTTTCAGAGCTGGTGGCGCATCAGGGACCATAGCGAAAGCCATGTCAGCTTATGACAAATCATTCAGTGATGCTATCTACGGAAATGAAAAAAATCATCGCTATGTAACAGAAGATCGCTTAAAGAAAATGCTAGCTCATGAGGTCAAACTAATCGAAGATAGATTGACAAGAGAAAAACATCCTAATAAAATGTTTTTCAGTTATGCAAACACCGTGGCGACCATTGATTTCGCTAAACGCTTTAAGGGGCATGGATGGGTTGGAATTCGGTATCAAATCGATTCAGATCAAGAGCAATACAATGAAATCACACTTCATTTGCGTTTTAAAGAAACCGATGCGCGCTTGCAACAAGAAACCCTTGGTAAATTGGGAACTAATTTAATTTATGGTGCCTACTATAAATACAACCAACCGAAAAAGCTTTTAAGATACCTTTATGACCATATCGATAAAGACCAGTTAGAAATTGACACTATAAATTTTTCAGGTCCAAATTTTAAAGCGGTTGACAACAGACTGATGAGCCTTCAGTTGTTAAAAAATGGAATGACAGACGCAGTAATGTTTTCACCTGATGGCAACAACGTATTACCAGCGCGGGTGCTTTACAAAAAAAACATATTAGCTTTTAGAGGAAGTTTTAGACCTGTAACCAAGGTAAATATGGACATGTATGAGACATCATATGAAATGTTTCTCAACGAAAATAAAGTCAAGAAAGAAAAAACTCAGGTTATTTTTGAAATTACCTTATCAAACCTCAGAGCTTCTGGAGGCGAAATTGATGAACAAGACTTTATGGACAGAGCAAGATTGCTTTGTTCTCTAGGACAAACTGTTTTAATCTCCAACTTTCAAGAGTATTACAAGCTAGTAGAGTATTTCAACTTGTATACAAAAAACCGTATGGGATTAGCTATGGGGGTCAACAACCTGATTGATATTTTTGATGAAAAATATTACCGCCACTTGAGCGGTGGTATTTTAGAAGCATTTGGTAAACTTTTTTACAAAGATTTAAAAGTTTATTTGTATCCAATGTTGAATGAAAACAAAACAATGACCACGAGTGATGACCTTAAGGTACATCCACGAATGAAAGAGCTCTATAAGTTCTTTAAATACAATGGTAAACTGGTTGATATTAAAAATTATGATCCAGAAATTCTGAATATTTTTTCTAGAACGGTCCTTAAAATGATTTCCAAAGACGAACAAGGCTGGGAAGAGATGCTTCCAGAAGGCGTCGCGGACATTATAAAATCCCAAAATTTGTTTGGATGCGAAGCCTAGTAAAAAAAACGACCAATTGGCCGCTTTTTTGTTATTTCAATATTTGACTTGTATGTTCTTTTGTTTTCACTTTTAGAATAATATCTTCAATGATGCCCTGTTCATCAATTATAAAAGTTGTTCTGTGAATCCCCTCATATTCTTTACCCATAAACTTTTTAGGTCCCCAAACTCCAAAGGCCCTAATAACTGATTTATCTTCATCTGCCAATAAGGGGTAGGGAAAATTATATTTTTCCTTGAAGTTAGACTGCTTTTTAGCACTGTCAGCGCTGACGCCTAACACATCATAACCAAGGGCAGTAAACCGACTGTAGTTATCACTCAAATTACAAGCTTCAACAGTACAACCAGGTGTACTTGCTTTGGGATAGAAAAATAAAACGAGCTTTTTACCTTTATAGTCTGCTAAAGATATGATGTTTTCAGCTTCATCTAAGGATTGGAAATTTGGAGCAGTGTCCCCTATTTGTAATGTAGTCATAATTAGTATCTTTGATTAACAAAACAAAGATAAAAGAATGACAAAGACTGAGAAGGTAAATTTTGTTATAAAAACC